>OBXC01000011.1_pt1 | contig 195385 bp, 166 predicted proteins | sample 1538111 | NCBI WGS metagenome assembly OBXC01 (sample SAMEA2580137, study PRJEB22360) | human gut metagenome | biome: human gut; feature: human-associated habitat; material: faeces | place: Denmark | collected 2008/2010
GAACTGATTGAAACAGCGCTGTGCGCCACCTTTTCAGCAGCGAACAAGTCGCACGGTTATAGTGCATACTCTTGGAAAAATTGATCGTATTCAATACTTTTACTTTATATCCATGCCGTACCAGCATCTTTCCGCACTCAATGATGATCGTCCCTTTCGGGTCCGTGACCACATAACTGATGTATTTTCCCATCTGCATCAAATTGGGTTTTACATAAAAACGTGTCTTTCCTGAGCCAGATCCGCCAATCACGATCACGTTCTTGTTCCTCGCAAATTTCGGATTCTTTGGTCTGCCATTCATGGTCAGCCGTTCCGTCATGGTCAGCAGGATATTATTCTCAAATACCGGGTCGATAAAGGGTGCAATGTCTTTTGCCGTCCCCCACCTTGCCGAACCATACTCCACTCCCTGCCGAAACTTTTTGGCATTTTTTCCTTTCATGTAGACCATGAGCTTCACTGCCACGGCTCCAGTAATCCCAACCAGCAATTCATTTTTATGCATACTTGGGAGAATCCTGCTAAATGCCATCTGGAAATTTAAGATCAGCACCATCAGTCTTTCTATCATGGAATCACCTACACAGTATTGGTATAACCATGCCAGCTTATTTCCAACATAAAAGATCACGATATACGGAAGATTCATCAGAACAATCCGAAGCAGCTTATGTACATCCACCGGCGGTAATCTCTCCAGGTATCCTTTTCCTACACCAAGCAACTTCTGTAATCTACTCATAATGATGGCTCCTTCTCCTTTCCTTTTGTTTTCTCCAGCTCTCTGTGCTTTGCAAGCGATTTGGTGATCGCCTGCTGTAACTTCTTCCTCACGGATGGTTTTTTGTCCTTATTCAGAGACTTGCCCGTGTATTCCTTAAAAGCGGCAGTCATCACATCGGCATCCCTTGCCTTAAAGAACACATAGTATCTTGGCGGGTCCGCAGTCACATCTTTTTTCAGGCTGAAATCAATGCTGTACTTTTTTGCTACCCGTTCAAAAGACTTGATGTTTCCATCTGTGATCTCAATGTTGGACAGCTGTACATTCTGCTTCATCAGCTTATCAAGGCTCTGTTTTCCCTTGTAGGTCTTATCCTCCTTTTCCTTCTGGGGCTGTTTCTGGTTTGTTTTCTGTCCCTGCTGTTTTTTCTCCTGCTCCATCTTTGCAAGAGCCTTTACCATGGCAGCTTTCAGCAGATTGGCAGTGACCTTGCCACAGCGGATACAAAGTGAGACTGTTTTCTCATTCACTTCATCCTGCAATCACACCACGCCCTTTCTTCTCTCACTGCTGTCTTATCCTCATTTATCACATTGCTGCTCCTTTCCTCTCTTTTCTGCCAGTTTCATATATTCTTTTTCTGATTCCGCTCCCACTTTGATACAGCACCAAAGGACAAATCCATATACCAGAAATACTGCAGCTGCAGCAACGATCAATACTGTTTTTGTCATCTTCTTTTCTCCCTTCACTTCTCTTGAAATTTTATAAGAGGGCATCTATGAATCCTGTGTCCATAAATGCCCTCATCCATTACCAAGAAATCCTATGATCTCTTATTTTTTCTTTTTGCGAAGAATCACTGTGCCACCAAGACCAGCCATTCCAGCCCCTGCAAGCAGAATCCAGAACAGAATCGGCGTATTATCTCCTGTCTTTGGTGCAGTCGATTTCTTTGTTTCTTCTGTGGTTTTCGTCTCCGATGTTGGTGTGGTTTCTGGTGTTTCCGTCGGTGTCTCTGTTGGAGTTTCCTCCGGTTTCGCCTCATCCTTCATCACAACCTTCTGGATTTCTCCAGTATCTTTGACCGTAAACTTTACATCCTCTGCAACCAGATAACCGTCCGGTGCAGTTTCTTCACGGAGGGTATATTCCCCGATTGGAAGCATCTCAATGTAGTGTGGCTTTTCTTCAGATGTCCAGCTTTCCACGGTCTTTCCATCTTTATCAAGGATCGTCAGTTTCGCTCCTGGCAGCTCCTTACCAGAAATATCGGTCTTAGAAATCTGCACTTTTGTCACATCATCCTTCATTTCCACTTTCTGTACTTCACTGGTATCTTCCACCGTAAACGTGATGCTCTCTGCTGTCACATAACCGTCCGCAGGAAGTGTTTCTGTCATGGTATACTTCTTGCCAGCGGTCAGTTCTTTGATGATATGTGGTTCTTTACCGGAAGTCCATTCATCCACAGTTTTTCCACTCTCATCTGTGACTTTCAGTTTTGCTCCTTCAATCTCCTTTCCGTCTGTCAGAGATGTTTTGGTAAACTCTACGGTTGTCGGCTCATCTTCAAAAGTAAACGCATAAGACAGTGTTTCCTTATCTGCCCCACCATATTCAAAAGTAAATTCCTGTACCTGATCTATTGTCGCAAATCCTGGTGCCGGGGAAGTTTCTTTCACATAGTAGGTATAGCCAAGTGGCAGATCTGCCGTAAAGGTCAATTTTCCTTCCTTATCCGTAGCCTGCTCCTCAATAACCGTATCCGCTTTCAGAATCACATCGCCTTTTGCATTGACAATATCTTCTTTATTGCACAGGGCAAATACAGCCCCTTCCAGCACACGGTCGGAATCTTTTTCTTTCTTTAACACGTTTACTTCTGCCCTCTGGCGTTTGTTCTGCCAGTCAGCGGAATAAGTAACAACTGCGGTATTCTGGTCACGATAAGTCAGATCCACTTCACGGGTTTCTCCATCCAGGACATATCCACTTGCTGTCTCTTTCTCTTTGACATAGTATTTGCCAAGAGGAAGGTCTGTCAGTTTTGCCATGCCTGTTTCATCCGTCGTGATCGTTGCTACCAGTGCATCTTTCTTGTAGTAATCTTCACTCTCACCATCCGCTGCTTTTATATCTTCTAAGGCATAAACCTCAAAAGTAACATCCTTCAGGGAACCGGAAAGATATTCAAACAGATGCTTCATCCATCCGCCAATGGAATCCAGTGCAGATACTTTCTTCAGGAACTCACCTTTTTTATTAATGATAAGTGTTCCAGTTGGCACTGCATCTTTCATCTCTACCTTCTGGATCTCGGCAGTATCATCCACAGTAAAAGAAACTTCTTCCGCCATCAGATAGCCATAAGGAGCCATTTCTTCACGAAGGGTATACGTCTCCCCGGCTGTGAGTCTTTCAATCAGATGTTCCTCACCCTTTACAGACTTCCATGTATCTACCACATTTCCATCCTTATCAAGCACCGTAAGCGTCGCCCCGGAAAGCTCCACGCCTGTCGTAATATCGGACTTCGTAAAGGTTACTTTTGTCGGCTGGTTCTTAAATACAGATTCCAGCTCTACTACTTTCACATCCTGTCCCTGATATTTGGCAGTCACTTCCAAAGTCTCAAAAGAAGAGACATACCCTGCCGGAGCTGCAAGTTCTTTGATATAGTAAGTACTAAATGGAAGGTCAACGTCAAATACTGCCTTTCCATCTTCTCCACTGACTGCTTTTCCAAGTAAGGTATCTGCCTTCACAATCACTTCTTGATGTGCCAGAATATCTTCTTTTGCATAGATACCAAACTCTGCACCTGCCACAACCGTTTCTGTCTCTGCATCCTGTTTTACTACGAACACTTCCACTTTCTGGCGGTCATTCTCAAAGGTTGCTGTCTGCTCGATGACTGGTGTTTTCTGGTCTTTGTATTCAAATGTTACTGTCTGTACTTCTTCATTTAACACAAATCCCTCTGGTGCAGTTTTTTCAACAATCTTATAGGTTCCAAGTGGAAGGTCGGTGATCTGTGCCTTTCCATCCTTATCCGTGGTAACAGTTCCTACCAGTTCCCCGGAAGCATACTCCAGGATACGATTTCCGTTATCATCTTTCTGGAAGTCTGCTGTATAAATATCTTCGGCAGCATATACCTCAAAGACTGCTCCCTCCAGTGTTTCCTTCTGATAAGTAAAATCATCTTTGTAACTATTTAAGACCTCACCCTGTTTTACGATGTTCAGTTCTCCCTTAACCGGATGGTTCTCGTATGCAATCTCGATGATCACATCGCCGGAAGTTCCGTCCATCTGATATGCTGTATTGGAATCTACGTCCACTTCATAGTAATTCTCATTGAGTGTATATCCATAAGGTGCGTTCACTTCCTCAATACGGTAATGTCCGATCTTCAGATTCTGTGGAAGAATTAAGTATCCCTGCTCATCTGTAAAATAAGATTTATGTTTTACTGTCGTCGGATACGTTGTTACCTGTTCCACATACTTTTCTGTATCCAGGTTAAAAATCTTAAACTCTGTATTCTTCTGAAGGACTGCTTTCTTTGTCTCATCGTCCTGTTTGATGATCTTCAGCTTCGCTTCAAATTCTTTGTCAAGCAGCACTCTCCATACCTGCGGTGTAGTCGGATGATTTTCCGTAATCTGTACGATGAAATCATTGACTGGAGTATAATTATGTGGTGTGGTTGTTTCACGGACAATGTAGGTTCCATAAGGAATCGCAATACTGCGGGCATACCCTTTCTCATCCGTAAAGATCTCTGTTGCACCATTTTCTCCGATCACTACCGGCTTGGCAGAATCAAAGTCATAGCTGCCATCTTCTTTTACTGTCAGGGATGATACCAGATAAGCGGTAAATCCTGCACCTTTCAGTAAATCGGCATCTGTCTTTCCGTTGTTCGCTGCCTTGATAATCTCAAATGGCTGCTTCATCACCTGTTCCAGAGACAGACAGTCACGCTTCACTTCCGCTACAAGATCACCCTCGTAATTGCAGACCAAATCATGTTCTTCTTCATCTGCCAGGTAACCCGTTGGAGGAGTAATCTCTTTTACATAGTAATTACCAAGGTATAATCCATCTACGGAAGCCTGTCCATTCTTATCTGTTGTAAGAGTGGCAACCTGCTCTCCTGCTTTGTAGATCACGCCAGTTGCTCCATCCGGATGAACAATATCCTCACGGGCATACAGACCATAAACTGCCTTTTCTAAAGTAGCATCTCCCTGTGGAACTGCCTTCTTTGTTTCTTTGTCCTGCTTCTGTAAAGAAATCTTTGCTGTCACACGCTCGTTTTTGAAGGTATGCTTAAATGTCAGTTTTGCTTCCTTATCGTTTGTATAAGAAAACGCAAACGTATATACATCATCTGCATTTCTCAGATAGCCTTCCGGAGCCTGTACTTCTTTTACATCATAAGAAAATCCCAGCGGCAGGTCTGCGGTAAATTTCGCTGTTCCATCATTTCCAGTTGTCACTTTCTCAATCAGAGTGCCTTTCTTTACGACAACCGTCCCATCTGCATTTTTAATGTCACTGGCTGCATAAAGTCCAAAAATTCCTCCATCCAGAGGATTTTCTGTATCCTTATCCTGCTTTGTCACAACTACTTCTGCTTTCTGTCTGTCATTCGTAAAAGTTGTCTCAGAAAAAACAACATCTACATTCTGTCCTGCATAAGAAAGAGTGACTGACTTTTCTTCCCCGGCATTATAAAATCCGGTCAGAGCCTGTTTTTCTTTGATGATATATGTACCAAGATGCAGGTTTTTCAGAATGACTGCCCCATTCGAGTCTGTTGTCAGATTCTCTTTGACCAGATCACCCTTGCTGTAAACCTTGGCACCATAAGCAGTTTTAATATCTGCTCCGGCATACACATCATAAATCGCACCTTTCTGTCTGCGTTTCTCATACTTAAATGTTGTTCCATTCTCGGTGACATCTGCACCTGTCAGAACCTGACCTTCTTTATAAACAGTCAGCTGTCCCATCTGTTCTTCATCCGGAACAGTCACAGTCGTTGTTTTGCTGACTTCCAGTTTTACATTGTAGGCAGTTGCATTGATACGGTATCCTGTCGGAGCTGTAATCTCTTTCAGATATACAGTGTCCTGTGTCTTAATGATCTGTACGGACGATTCCCCGTTCGCATCGGTTGCCGGTAACTTTGTGATCAGCTTTGTACAGTTTGCATCACTGTATAAACCAAACACTGCACCAGACAGCTTTGCGTCTGCTTTTGCATCTTTTTTAATCACCTTCACACTTGCGTGCTGCACCCAGGTTACTTTGAAGTCCACATATTTCTCATCATCAACACCTTCACCAAATACCAGGGCCAGGTCCTGTGAACCAGATCCGGTACTGATCTTATACGCAGAATAATCTTTTGTTACACTGCCTTTCATCGTTGCAGACCAGTTTCCTGCGACATCCTGTACCTGTGTAAGAGGTGCAGATAAGTAAAACTTGGTTCCACCACTGATTTCCACTGCTTCGCCAGCTTTGCTTGTCTTTCCGGTTGTCACGTTATGGAGTTTCACACCACTTGGGAGTTTCATTGTGATACTCTGCAGTTCATCTGCTTTAAAAGTGATTTCCTTTGTTCTCTGGCTGTTGCCATCTACATAAGCTGTCACATCTGCATCTGAAAAAGACATTGCCACATCCGGAATATCTGGCTGAGAAATACAATAATTATAAAGTTTTTTCGCAAGATTCTGTGCAGTAGTGTTTGCACCAGAAAAAGCATCGGAACTGCCATTCGCATATGACGCAGCAAGATGTACCAGAATAAATCTGGCTCCTGCACTCAGGTTTCCATAGCCATTTTCTTCTGTAAAAAATCCATCATCGCCAGAGGCTTTTGTGCCATAGTAGCATACTTTAGCCAGTGCTTTGCCATCCCCAACCTTATTGATTGTATATGTTCCCGTACCAGGTCCCGGTTTGGACGGCTGTACACAATAAGCTGTGGCGGACACATTACCGAATTTTACGGTATACTGATACGTCAGATAAGTTCCATAACCATAATCCGCATATCGGTATTCGGCACCTCTTGTCACTGAAACCTGTTGTGAACTTCTTGCATTTCCTGCTGCCGCCATAAATGTCACTGTTTCACCCGGCTCCATCTCATACAAGTCAATTCCTTCATTTTCTGCCTGATCCATTACTTCTGAAACAGTCAGACCAGATTCTTCATCTGTTGTTACTTCCTGTCCATCTGTAAGATCAGTCACAATCTCTTTTGCCCTGTCCGAATCAGCATCTTCCTCCGCATTACCGGAATCTTCTGTTTCACCGGCATTTCCTTCACCAACTGTATTTTCAGAAGAACTCTTTGTCTGTTCTTCTGTTTCTGGCTCTTTTACCGTAATGTTTCTGCTTACTCTGTAAGCTGGGTGACCGCTGACTGGCTCTACTGCATAGACAGCTTTGTAGGTATCCGGTGTATGTGCGTCAAAATCTGTACCGGCTTCACTCTTTGCTTCATGGAATAAAACTTTCACCTTTTTTTCATTCACGCCCTCTATACCGGACAGATCGACTTCCACCTCAAATTCTTCTCCATAGGGAATCTCAATATCCTTTGCTTCCACAATTTCATCTTTATCAAGAGTATCCTGCACATCCTGCAGTTCCGGATATTGCTGTTCAAATGAAGTTGGCTCTGGTTCTAATTCAGAAGCAGAAACCGTGACTGGTTGAACGATAACAGACGCCAAAGTTGCAACTGCCATAAATCCTGACAAGAATCTTTTAAATCGCATTTTCATTTTGACTGAGTCCTCTCTTTCTTCGATAATTTACTCCACTTTCGTTCAGGCTTACACCTGCATGAATCAATCATAGGAACCACCTCCCTTATGTCTTGGATTGACTTTTAAATAAAAACAGGATTGAGCTATTTAAGCCGCAAGAGGTAATTCGTAATCATTCCTGCCAAGGGTGCCTCTCATCCATTGCCCTTCACGTTGTCACCGAATGCCCGCCGCCAGATGCGTAGCTGGGAAATTCAGGTATCCTCTTGCTGCTGATATGAAATTGTCAAGGTTCACTTTTAGGGGGGAATTTATTGTTTTGAATTAAAATAGACATTTGCCCCTCCACTAACCGCATGTGTGAAAGGGCAAAAATTAACCTGTTTGAAATTTTTTTATAAAATTTTTTTGAAACAGCAAAAACTTACAAAGTTTCCAGCCTGTCTTTTAGTTTCTGCAATACTTTGTTTTTCCTGTTTCTGATTGTCTTTGTACAACACCCGAAATACTGTGCTGTTTTTTTAACTGTGTACTCTTCAAAAAATAATAATCTTATCAATTCCATTTCTTCTTCAGACAAATATTTCAGTGCTTCCTGCAGCTCTTGTATTTCTGACACCCTGATGACTATTTCTTCTGGTGATAATATATGCAAATAACTGTTGTAACTCGTTTCCCCTACTTTTTCTATTCCGCACACACCATTTTTCTGCATTTTTTCAAGCTGGTATCTTTCTTTTCTTCTTGACTGGTACCATGCCAGATATACGTCTCTGGTAACTTCTATGAGAGTTTCATTTACACGCAGCACATACCGTTGTCTTTCCTTTGGTTTTTTACCACGCATCTTTTATTCTCCCTTCTGAAGCACTCCGATCAGTCTGCCTGCATTTCTTCTCATTTTCTGCTTTGCCTGTGAAATACATTTTGATACTGCCGGTTCTGTAATTCCAAACACCCGTGACACTTCTCTTTGTGTACGCTGCTGAAAATAAATTTGATGGATCACCTGTCTCTGCCGGTCAGTCAGCAGATCCATGAATTCTCCAATAGCTTCTTCTATGATCAGTTTTTCAAGTACATTCTGCCTTTTATCCACCAATTCACACCAGCCTTCTGAAATATGGCTGTATGAAATGCAATTATTATGTTCTCGTACCTCCCTGTTCCTGCACAGCCGATCTTCACCTTCTAATATCAACCGCACATACCAGGGCTGATTATCAAAAAAATCTTCCTTAACAACTGTTATTTTTCTTCCTGCTTCATATACATAATCTCGACAGGTAAATAAAGGAAAAACCGTTCCATAATCACCCACGCAATAGAAAACATATCCTGTCTGATACGCAATAATTTCCGCACCATCTATCAGTCTCTGCTTTACAACTGCCACATCGTTTTCTCTCAAATACCTGGCGGACGGAACCTTTCTTTTTTCTTTCCTGTTACCTACAACCTGTTTCAATTCCTGCAATGTCAGCATAATTACCACCTTTCTGCCTACTGGCAACAGGAGCCCATCAGCAGAAAGGATAGGATTATTACTGCTTTACTGGCAAAAGGGCAGTAAAAAACAGCTTCCGGCACACCCGTTTTTTTTAACGAGAGCCTGAAACTTCCTTACTGCCCTTTCTGCTAATTTACAGCATCCTCTATTTTATTTTCCGTCTGATGTCCCGGTCAGACTTCTTTGCATTTCTTTCCGTTTTTATGTTCTTTTCATTTTCCATCAAAACAGAATAGTCTCCCATTGCATCATAGGGACACTGCTTCCGATAGATTAAATTTTCTTGTCTGGTCATCAATCCTGTCTCCCTTCCTTGTTTCTGTCTCTTTCTCTCTGTTTGCTATTTTAACAGCACAAAAAACTATTATCCTTAGCATATATGGGGAGTTTTTTTGTTTTACACCCCATATATGGTGAAATTTCACCTGTACTCATTAAAACTGTCTATCAGCGAATCTATTGTCTGCATAATAATTTTCTGCTCTTTCCATTCCATCTTCTGAATACGATAAAATACTTCCTCAAACTGCTTTCTTTTTTCTGCATCGTCCCCCTCTTTTCCCATCAGGATATTGGCATCTGTTTCCAGGATCTCAATCATCTTCCTGAAAATCTCAACAGACATTGCCGTTTGCCCTCCTTCTATCCTGCTGACCGTATTGACACTGATACCTGCTTTTTCCGCAAAAGATTCCTGTGACAACTTCATTTCCTGCCTGCGTTTTCTGATCCGTTCTCCCAATTCAATAAGTTCTGTGGAAATTGCACGATTGCTCAATACGGTGTCTCCTTTCCTGCAATTTATCCCGACTTTACGACATTTTGTCGCAAAGTTTCCAGAAAAAAAGCAGCTAATTTTGTCTTAGCTGCTTTTCAAAAGATCTATTTCATTTTATTCTCGGTATTTTATGTATTCCTGTAATAACTGTGAGCAGGAAAACACTAAGATAAATGATTGCCTGTCCAATCATTGCCAGAAGAACGACACTTCCTATCAATCCTCCGATCAGAAAATTCATGGTCCATACTGCCAGTGTTCCTCCAAGATCAAAATCTCTTGGAACCATCCAGACACACATTTTTCCGATTCCAAACGGTATCCCCATCAGAAGTAACAGCAAGAAATAATTGCACTTCCCATCCTGGATACAAAACGTTCTTAATACTGCAAACAATACTGTAATCACCAGCACTGGTGCTATCACTTTTTTAATCATCTTCTTCATGTTCCTTTATCCTCCATACATATCGTGATTAACTTCTGCCTGATAATAACTGTTTATCGTTGCCGGGGCATTATACAGGGCGGTCAGAAGATACGCTTTAATATTCCCAATCTTGGTCGTATTCCGATTCAGACAGAACAGCACATATTCGATATGCGAATAGTTCAATTTCATAAACCTGTTTTTTACCAAAGCAACTGGTTTTTCTACTCCCGCAATGCGAATCATACTGTCCTCCGGCATCATCATAACTTCGATCATCAACTCCACCAGTTCATCTACATCTTCCTTGGCATGATATTGATAATCTATGTTTTCATGAATCACCTCACAATATGCTCTCATCTTCTCCATCACATCTTTTTTCTTTTGGGGATTACCTGATATGATTGGATAAGATTGATTTATCTCAGTTTCACTAATATCAGTCTTGTTAATATCAGTATTATTAGATTGTGATTTCGGGTATTCTGGATTTGTGATTTCCACTATTCTGGAATGATGATTTTCACTATTTTGGAATTGTGATTCTGGAAATTCTGGATTTGTGGTTTCCACCATTCTTGAATTGTGATTTTCACTATTCTGGAATTGTGATTCCCCATAATCCTGAATTGTGGTTTTCACTACTCCTGAATGATGATTTTCACAATTCAGAGAAATGCCTGTTTTCCCCTTGTTTTCTGCTTCTTGTTGCAAATCTGCACATTCCTCATGTCTTTTCTGTTTCGATTGCAAATCTGCAATTTTTTTATGATCTTCCTGCTCAGATTGCAGATCTGCACAATTACCTGTCGGCTTTTGATCTGGAACCTCTCTGATCATAAAATTTTTCACATAAATAACATTCGGTTTTCCCAGTCCCAGACGTTTCTTCTCTATCAATCCAATCCCATTACTGCTGTCCAGCTCTTTTACCAGTTTCACTGCCTTTTGAGTTCCGCAGTTCATCAACTCTGCAATTTCTTCCACAGTGAAAATAATGTATACTCTGTCCTCTGAATCCAGCCATCTGTTCTTAATGCTCAGGCTCATACGGTCTAGCATCAGACCGTATAATACCTTTGCTTCACAAGAAAGAGTTTTAAAGCATGGTTCGGTAAACAGCACTTTAGGGACACGATAAAAGCTGTATTGTTCCGCTTCCATCCCCGTAAAATAATCAAACTGTATCTTCTGCATCTGCTACTCCTTCTTTGTTTTCTTTCCATTTATCCAAAAGCATAAAAATGACTTCTTCTATCTGTTCTTTAGAATATGTCTCCGGAAAATAATTTCCAATTTTCTTTGCCGGAATCGTCACATTGATCTTACTGCTTTCCTTTTTTAATAAAACAGCATAGATATAACTCTGGTTTAATTTTCCATTTGCACTGCATTCTTTTAACTGTTCTGCCTGTTGTTTTGTCGGAAAAATGCTACTGTTGGTAATCACTTCCAGAAGCCACCCCTGTTCCTCTGGCTTCAGATAAGACAGCTTTTCTCCCACAATCATAGGAATTTTATTATTGTCCACATATTCCAGCAAAGCATCTGATAATGCCGCCAGACGTATATACCTCTGTACGGTTCTCCCACTGTCCCCGGCAGCTTCCCCAACCATATCTGCTGTATATTTCTCACCTTTACTTCCCTGATGCTTCATTGCATCATATTTCATCTTATAGGCATGAGCTTTCTCACTTGGCAGTAGATTTTCACGCTGAATGTTGGAATCGACCATAATAATGACCGCTTCATCATCCGTATAATTTCGGACAAGAGCTGGCAATGTAGTCTTTCCACACAGTTCACAGCCTCTTTTTCTTCTATGCCCGGAAATCATCTCATATCCGCCATCTGGTCGAGGTCTTACCAGCGCAGGAGTCAAAACACCGTATGTTTTAATGCTCTCTACGGTTTCTGCCATTTTTTCATCATCATTTACATGGAACGGATGATTTTTAAAGGGATAGAGCTTTGCCAGATCTATTTCCACAACCTGGTTCATACTCTTTTCCGGTGTTTCCTCTAATCCCAGTAATTCATCATAAGAGGTAAGCTGAATGTCTTTTTTCGGTCTACGCATGTTTCAACACCTCCTGAACCAGTTCCAGATAGCTGTCTGCCCCCTTGCTTTTTCCATCATAGGCAAAGATACTTACACCCTCCGATGCTGTTTCTGCAAGGCTTTCTGTTCTCGGAATCGTCTGCTCAAAAATCCTAATGTCACTTCCGTATGTAGTTTTGATTGCCTGTTTGTTTCTCTTTGCATTATTGTAACGGCAATTATCCATTGTGAATAAAATACCTTCTATCTGTAAATCCGGATTGAACCTCTGATGGATTCCCTTAACTACTTTCAGTAATTCCATGAGTCCATCTGCCGCATAATATTGTGGCTGCACTGGAATCAGAACACTGTCCGCTGCACTCAAAGCATTGAGCGTCAGCATTCCCAGGGATGGCATACAGTCAATCAGAATATAATCATACTCATCCTTCAGCAGTTCCAGATACTCTTTCAGCACCTTTTCTCTGTCCTCTACTGTAAATAAAGACATATCCATTCCGGCAAGCAATTTATTGGACGGAATTAGGTCAACACCTTCTTCATGGTGCAGAATTGCTTCTTTCGGATCAAATTCCAGTCCCATGATAATGTTCTCCATCATGCTTTTTAATGTTACCTTGAGATTTTTAGGGAATCCTAATCCCATTGTCAAGTGCCCCTGTGGATCAGCATCTACCAGGACTACTTTTTTCCCTGACTTCACCAGTCCGGCTCCCAGATTGATTGTTGTCGTTGTTTTGGCTACTCCGCCTTTCTGATTTGCAATAGCAATTACTTTACACATATACTTTCCTCCGATTTACTCTTTTTCTTCTACTTCAACATAAACACGAAAATATTTGCTTGTTCCTTTGTTCGCATAAGCATCCGATACTTCCAGAACATCCAATTCTTTATGCTTTTCCAAAATACGACGGAACCATTGGATATCCTTTAAAGTACCCTGTAATCTAATTTTCAGCATACATATCCTCCCAGTCTTTGTAAAAACAATACTCTGGGTAACGGATTTTAATGGCTTCCCAAAAATACCGGGCATATCCGCAGCAAAACAGATCTTCTACGGTATAATACTGACACTCTTTTAACTGATCTTCCTCTACTTCATAATCTCCGACACTTGGGGTTCCATTGCAGTAAAGATTAAATGCCATGCGGACGATCCGTAAACTTCCACTGGTCTGCCAACCTTCCTGCAGGGATTCCGTTTTTACACATCCAGTTTTAAAATTATAGATTTTATTCACATTTTCTCTTGTGTCTCTGTCGATACCCAGGCAATAAACCAGAGCCTGATGATAAACATCCTGATATCTGCATTTTTTCAGATATTCCATATAAAATTTTTCGTGTTCCTTGCTCTTGAAAGTAATTGTGCGAGAATTGCTATTCTCTGCTCTTAACGCTGTGTTTGTCATTTCTGTTTTCCTCCTAAATTTTAATAAAAAAGACACCCCATTTCTGGAATGCCCTATAAAAAATAGGGACACCCGCTTTTAACAAGTATCCCTATAATCTATCAATTATTTGATAGCTCTCTATTCATTTTCATATTCAGGATTTTTTGTGTTCCCCGTACCGAGGTCTAAGGCAACAATTACGGTTACTCTCTGCACAAGTATCTTTTCCTTGTGATTTTCACCGATTTTGTTGAAACTGAAAAACTCTACAAAGTGCGTAAATTCAAGGATTTCTAGGTATCTTTCCTTTGTAGTCCCACCACTGTCTCCACATGGGCGGTGCAAGAGAACAAATCCATATATTATGGAAAGAAAACTTTTAATTTTGAAGTGTAGTAGTCACCTGGTAGAACCAGATTAACGATTATCAGCAAGGGGTGCATACAATATATACCCGATTAACGATTGCCCCTACATTCCCGAATTTAAAGTCGTTTATTTGTAGTCTCCTGGTAGTCTCACCCCCGGCGGACGCCAAATTATGCCCCAGTTTGCTCCATTATTCCGAGGATTGCGAGTAGTCATGGAGTTCTGCCGTGGCAGATGAAAAATATTTTTACCATTGTTTTATTTCTCCTTGATTTGCCCGGAAATTCCCTGTTTTGCAATGGATTTCGGGGATTTGTGAAATGTGTGTTTTAGCTGCCAGCTTGGCAAAATGGGGCAAGATTAAGCAAGTTATTGCGGGCTGCGTGATCTTATCATTTCCAAGCAGAATACCAAACAAAGCATATCCCAGCATTCCAGCCTCATATCCTGTCAGTGTAAAGGGAAAATAGACATCTTTTTCTTTTACAAGTTTACAAAGCAGCCTTCCTGCAAAAATCCCACCTGCGGTCACTACGAAGAAGGTAACCGGAAATATCACAGTATCTGCTTTAATACTTGCCCGATAAAAAAGTATAAAACAATGAGATTGGAAGTGTAAAATTCATAACCAATGCCTGAAGTCCTTCAATTCCCTCTGGGCGGATCAGTTTTTTCTCTCTGCAGATCATCCCAATAATAAGCATTATGATCACGGGTAAAATCACTTGTGATAAACTCACTATTGTTCAGCCTCCCGTACCTGTTTCTCAGCATTCCACAGCTACTTTAATCACACCATCTCTCTTATTTTCGAACAATTCATATGCCTCTTCAATCCTGTTTAACGGATAGGTATGCGTAATCAGCGGTTCCGTGTTGATCTTACCTTCTGATATCAGCTTCAGAATTTCTTCGCAATCGCAGCCATCCACTCCACCTGTTTTAAAAGTGAGATTTTTACCATACATATCTGGGAGTGGTAACATCTGCGCTTTATCGTAAAGCGCAACCACTGTCACGATTGCATTTGGTCGGGCACATTCCCACGCCAGTTTAAATATCGATTCTGCTCCGGCAACTTCAAGGACTGCATCAGCTCCACCATGCTCACTATTAGTCTTAACAAACTCTTTACAGTCTTCCGGTGAAACAGTAAGAATCTCCGGATAATGCTCATTAATAAAGCGAATACGTGTCTCGTCCTTTTCACATATAATGATCTTCGCTGGATTTTTCAGCATAACACTAAGTAAAGTACATATTCCTGTTGGACCGGCTCCAATGATCAGTACAGTATCTTCCTCTGTGATTTCAGAAATACGTGCTGCCCAATAACCAGTAGCAAGAACATCTCCTACCAGTAAAGCCTGTCTGTCCGTAACACCTTCCGGGATTTTATTCAATCCCTGATCTGCAAAAGGAACCCGGACATATTCTGCCTGTCCCCCATCGATACGACAGCCAAGTGCCCAGCCACCATTCTTGTCGGTACAATTGTTTACATATCCTTTCTTACAGAAAAAACACTCTCCGCAAAAGGTTTCTACATTTACAGTCACCCGGTCTCCCGGTTTTACATGCGTCACCTTAGAACCGACTGCCTCAACAATACCTACCATCTCATGGCCAACTGTAATTCCCGGGACTGCACGCGGAACACTTCCGTGTTTAATATGCAGGTCACTGGAACAGATGCTGGCCAGTGTCACCTTTACAATGGCATCTCGTTCATGCATGAGCACTGGTTTCGGTTTTTCCATTAGTTCAAATTTTCCCTTTGAAACATATGTATAAGTCAGCATTATTTTGCCCCCATCTATTAGAATATATGCTAGTAAAATATCCGGTACGGAACACATCTGTTCTTATACCGGATATTTCTAATTCTATTTTGTATACACTGTTTTACCTCTTGCTATTACCTCAACAAGCTGCAGGTCCTGATCCAGGATACAAAGATCCGCATCATAGCCCTCTTCAATCTTTCCTTTTCCATTAAGGCGAAGGATTTCTGCCGGATTGGATGTTATTGTTGAAAGTGCAATTTCCAACGGGATATCCGCTTTAAACACACACTCTTTAACTTCCTTCAGAAGGCAGCTGGACTGTCCAACGCCCATTCCAAGGAATTCGCCATCACTACTGTACATCGGAAGGCTTCCCTGTCCATCAGAAGAAATTGTCATGCGGTTAGGATTTACTCCTGCATCTAACATCCGTTTGATACCATTACATACTCGTACCTCATCACAGATAGTTTCCCAATAGTCAATATCTTCATTTCCGGTAAAATCTACTGCTCCGCCTTTCAGCGCATATTCCATTGACTTGCAGAAAAGCAGCTCATTTCGATTGATATGTGTTGGCAGTATTTGAGAAGTCGGTATCTCTGTCTCATCTACCACCCGTTCAATAAGATCTAAGCATCTCGGACTGTCACCAAGATGAACATTTACAATACCAGCTTTCCCGGAAAGAACACCACCAAGTCTTGTATCCGCAACGACACGTACAAATTCCTCAAAAGTCGGCTGTGAAGACCGATGATCAGAGATCGCGATTTCTCCAGTTCCAATGATTTCCTGAATCATCATAATATCTTTCACAATACTGTCAGTCAACGTACGAACCGGAATCTGATAACTGCCTGTATAACAGTATGCAGACATTCCCTGCTCATTCAATCCTTTTGTCTTTGCAACCAGTGCACATATATCACGACCGATCCCATCTGTTCCAAGGCAGCCAACAACTGTTGTTACTCCAAACTTCGTAAGTCCTTCCATAGTTGCTTCCGGAGTACGATTGGCGAATCCACCTTCGCCACCACCTCCTAGTACATGAACATGACTATCAATGAATCCCGGAGTTAAAAGTAATCCCTCTCCATTGATCATTTCTGCCTCAGAAAGAAATCCGTCTGCGGATATAGAACCTGGATCTTTAATCTTAATAATCTTATCATTGATCATAAGTACATCTTTTTTCCCCAGATGCTGTGGAGCATAAACATCAATATTCTGAATTAATTTCATCATAAATCACTCCCAATTATCCAATGCATGTTTTAGAATCCAATCCCAACTGCAATAAGAACTGTAATGATTGCACCAATCATTAAGACGCCAAGGAATTTCCACATGAATTTAATCCAGTTAGACCACTCGATCTTTGCAATTGCAAGAGATCCGATCAGACATCCGGATGTAGGAACAATCAGATTTGTAAATGCATCACCAAGCTGGAATGCAACTACAGCTGTCTGTCGTGAAACACCTAACAGGTCTGACAGTGGAGCCATGATCGGCATTGTGATCGCAGCCTGTCCTGTTCCGGATACAACAAAGAAGTTAAATACGGACTGGAACAGATACATAAGTACTGCTGCAACCGCTCCGGAAACTCCAGACAATGCATTTGAAATATTATACATAATTGTATTGATAACTGTAGGTGTGGTCGGATCAGATCCACCAAGAACCTGCATGATACCCTGTGCCATAGCAACAACAAGTGCAGCACCAATCAGATCTTTTGCTCCATCTTTGAATGATATTGCGATATCATTCAGTTTCATGTCGTTCAGTTTAAAGATAACTCCGATCACACCGGAAACAATTCCCATAATAAAGAACTGTGTAGCAATCTCCGGCATGTAGTATCCTTGAGTCATAACTCCCCAAATTACCCATACTACTGTAGCAGCCAGTGTCAGAAGAACTAAAATGTGTCCAAGACCAAATGAATGTCCTTCGTCAATTCCTGTTTTTTCATTCTGCTCACGGAAATATGAATCAGTCTTATATGCGATTGAGATTGTCGGAGTCTTTTTGATCTTTGATGCATAGAACATAGTCATTCCACAGCCGAGTGCTGTAAATACTACCCACATTACCATACGGAATCCTGCTCCGGAGAATACGTCAATACCTGCAATACCCTGTGCAATACCTACAGAAAATGGATTCATCCAAGATGAACCAAAACCAATCTGTGTTGCAACATAAGTAACAAGAACTGCGATAACTGAATCATATCCAACTGCTACAAACAACGGACAAAGAATCATAGTAAACGGAAGCGCTTCTTCTCCCATCCCGAAAACTGCTCCACCAAGAGAAAACAGTACGAAAAGTATCGGAATCAGTAGTTTTTCTGCTCCCTCTGCCTTACGAATCAATCCGATCAATCCGGATTCAATCGCACCTGTACGGATCATGATACCGAATGCACCACCTACTACCATAAGAAATGCGATAATCTCGATTGCAGAACTATTTACGATTCCATTATACATATAGTTAAAAAATCCTGTTCCACCATCTCCACTAAAGAGTGCTACTCCTTCTGTTACTACATTTCCTGTATCATCTGTCAGATACTGGAAACTTCCGTCTTTGATTACTGTACGGGTTTTCTCAACACCATTGATCATATATGAAATATCCTGTGTTTCGTAAAATCCCTTTGGTACAAGAAATGTCATAAGTGCTGCGAAAACAACTACAAAAAAGATGATAATGTAGGTATCAGGCACTTGGAATCCCTTGTTAAAAGACTTTAACCCTTTTCCTTCGTTTTTGCTCATTTTTGAATCTCCCTCCCATTTTTCATTAAACCTGTCAATATTATTTTTCAAAAAAACTGCTCTTATTTCCTGCAACGTCCAAGTCTGCCTTTAAAATCTTCATACCCAAAATCAGTAAGACGTTCCATGGTTTTATCGCCATGTCTCAGCCATATATCAGGCAAAGGCATTCCATTAAAGGTATTGTTCTTGCAGGTTGTATAAATGGCCATATCACCAAACATGAGGATATCTCCGTACTTCAACGGCTCTGAAAAGCTGTAATCTCCTATGATATCTCCTGACAGGCAGGTTGGTCCTCCGAGCCGGATTGTGACTGCATTTTCTCCCGGTTCATCTGCTCCAAGAAGAGGAGGACGATAAGGCATTTCCAGAACATCCGGCATATGACAGGCAGCACTTCCATCCAAAATTGCAAGCCGGGTATCACCATTTTGCAGCACATCCAGAACAGTTGTCAAAAAGAATCCTGCATTTAAGGCCCATGCCTCTCCGGGCTCCAGATAAACATCTACCTTCCATTCTTCCTTTGCTGCTCTAATGCACTTCTCAAGCCGTGCAATATCATAGCCTGGTCTTGTAATATGATGTCCACCTCCCAGGTTCAGCCATTTCATCTGAGAAATCAGATCTCCGAATTTCGTCTTTACTGCTGTAAGAGTAGTTTCCAGATCAGAAGAGTCCTGCTCACAAAGGGTGTGAAAATGAATACCATCCAATAATCCGATCAGCTCCGGATGCTTTCTCACAGCAGTCTCCCATTGTGCTCTTGTGGTACCCATGCGGCTGCCTGGGGCACAGGGATCATAAATAGCATGTCCCTCCTGGGTAGAGCATTCCGGATTGATCCGAAGCCCTGCACTTTTCCCGGCCTCCTTCACTCTTTTTCCAAAGCGAAGAAGCTGAGAAGGAGAGTTAAACACTATATGATCTGCAAAGCTAAGCAGCTCCTCAAATTCATCCTCACGATATCCGGCGCAAAATACATGTACCTCTTTTCCAGGCATCTCCTGGGCACCAAGCCTGGCTTCGTACAGTCCGCTTGCTTCTGTTCCCGTCAGATAAGGTTCCAAAAGATGATAGCAGTCATAATTACTGAAAGCCTTCTGTGCCAGGAGCATTTTGCAGCCTGTTCTTTTGGCAATATTCCCCATTAATTCTGCATTTTTTATAAGCGCCGCTTCGTCGAGAACATAACAAGGTGTTTTGATCTTCCGCAGCTCCGGCGGAATAATTCCGCCGGACGCTGCAAAGGGTGGTCTTGTATCTGTTCTTTCCATTAATCCACCAGCTCCGGATCATGATTTTCGCTGCGTGGAAGTCCATATTTGTCAAGTGCTTCCAGGAACGGATCCGGGTCAAATTCTTCTACTGTGTACACTCCCGGGCGGATCCATTTTCCGGTAAGCATCATTAATGCTCCGCACATAGCCGGAACGCCTGTCGTATAGCTGATTGCCTGACTTCCAACCTCTTTATAACATTCCTGGTGGTCACAAACATTGTAAATATAATAGGTTTTCTCTTTTCCATCCTTTACCCCGGTGAAAATGCAGCCAATATTAGTTTTTCCCTTAGTCCGTGGACCCAGGCTGGCCGGATCCGGGAGAAGAGCCTTCAAAAACTGGATAGGAACGATTTCCTGTCCATTATAGTTGATCGGAGTAGTAGAAAGCATTCCCACATCCTCCAGACAGCGCATGTGATCCAGATAGCTCTGTCCGAAGGTCATAAAGAAACGAATTCTCTTTACACCCGGAATTGTCTGGGCAAGGGACTCGATCTCCTCGTGATGCAGAAGATACATATCTTTATCGCCGACCTGATCAAAATCATATTCCCGCTTGATCGCCATCGGAGGGATTTCCACCCAGTGTCCATTCTCCCAGTAGCTTCCGGGCGCACTTACCTCACGAAGATTGATTTCCGGATTAAAGTTGGTTGCAAATGCATATCCGTGGTCTCCTCCATTGCAGTCCAGAATATCAATGGTATCGATCTGGTCAAACTCATGCTTTAATGCATATGCACAATATGCCTGGGTAACACCCGGGTCAAAGCCGCAGCCAAGAAGTGCTGTAAGTCCTGCCTCTTCAAATTTCTTCCGGTATGCCCACTGCCAGGAATAATCAAAATATGCGGAAAATCCCGCTTCCTTGCAGCGTTTTTCGTAAATAGCACGCCATTTGGGATCATCCGTATCCTCCGGCTCATAGTTTGCCGTATCCATATAGTTTACACCACATGCCAGACATGCATCCATGATGGTCAGATCCTGGTACGGAAGCGCAATGTTCATTACCAGATCCGGTTTGTAACTATTGATCAGCTGGATCAGCTGGTTTACATCATCCGCATCCACCTTTGCGGTGGTAATAACTGTTTTTGTTTTTCCTTCCAGTTTCCGGGCAAGTGCATCACATTTTTCTTTTGTCCTGCTTGCTATACACAGTTCTGTAAATACAGTATCTGCCTGACAACACTTCTGAATTGCTACACTGGCTACTCCGCCGCAGCCGATTACAAGTACTCTGCTCATGTTTTTTGTCTCCTTTTTTATACTCAATTTTCGTAACTGTTTTTATTTTGCCACCGCCAGCAGCAGTTCCCTGACCACCTTACATGCTGTAGCTGTGGAAACACCGCTTGGATCCAGCATAGGTGCCAGCTCATTAACATCTGCTCCCACAATATTTAATTCTGATACCTTCCGGATAGCAGCGAGCAATTCAAGGAAGCTTACGCCTCCTGCCTCCGGTGTACCGGTTCCCGGAAATACAGATGGATCCAGACAGTCCAGATCAATGGTAAAATATACCGGAACCTGCTTCCTGGCCAATTCCTGTACGGTTTCTTCCAGGCCTTCAAAGGTAAAGGGATGAAAATCTGTATGCTCTTTTGCAAACCGGAATTCTTCTCTTTCCCCGCTTCGGATACAAAACTGATGTATCCGCCCATCTCCCAGAATATCATAGCATCTGCGGATAACACACGCATGACTTAAATGGGCACCAAGATAATCGTCTCTTAAATCTGCGTGCGCATCAAAATGAATAATATGAAGTCCCGGATATCTCCCGGCGACAGCTCTCACAGCAGCCAGTGTCACCAGATGCTCTCCCCCCAGAAGCAACGGCATTTTTCCCTCTTTCAGGATTTCCTCTGCACGATCCTGTATATCAGCAAGCGCCTTTTCACTGCTACCGAAGCAAAGTTCCAGATCTCCACTGTCAAATACCCGGATATCCATAAGGTCACGATCCTGATAAGGGCTGTAGGTTTCCAGTCCAAAGCTTTCATGACGAATGGCAGAAGGACCGAACCTGGCTCCCGGACGAAAGCTTGTGGTCGAATCAAAGGGAGCTCCGTAAAGAACAATTTCTGCTTCCTCAAAGCTGCTGTCACAACCGATAAAATTTTCAATATTTGGTAAGATCATAAATCAGTCCTCCACCTCCTGAAGCATTTCCTCCAGAAAAGCCGGAAGATAAAATGCACCTTTGTGAAGCCTTGTAGTATAGTAACGGGTGCGAAGATTCAGTGAATTCCATGCCTTCGAATCCAGGTCATCCACAGGATGATATTTTTTACTTGCAAAGCCAAACAGCCAGTAGCCGGCAGCAAAGGTAGGAATATGAGCCTGGTAAACACGGCTGATCTGGAAAGTACTGGCAATTCTTTTGTGACTGCGCTGCATGGCATGCGCATCCTCGGAATAAAAAGGACTTCCCTGCTGATTAACCATGATTCCATCCGCCTTCAGCGCATTATAGCAGTTTCCGTAAAATTCACGGGTAAATAATCCCTCCGATGGGCCAAAGGGATCCGAGGAATCTACAATAATAAGATCATATTTATTTTCGCAGCGGCGTATATATTTCAACGCATTTTCATAATGAAGGTGCACTCTCCTGTCATCCAGCCTGCAGGCATTTCCCGGAAGATATGCGCGACAGGCTTCTACTACCATAGGATCCATCTCTACCAGATCAATATGGCTGACACGGTCATACCTGGTCAGTTCACGTACAACTCCGCCATCTCCTGCTCCGATCACAAGAATATCTTTAGCTTCTTTGTGAATAGCCATAGGTACATGAGTGATCATTTCGTCATAAATAAATTCGTCACGCTCTGTGAGCATTACATTACCGTCCAGTGTGAGCACCCTGCCAAATTCCGGTGTCTCAAAAATATCAATTCTCTGATAGTCACTCTGCTTTGAATAAAGCTGACGGTTTACCCGGATACTATGCTTCACATCCGGTGTATGAAATTCCGAAAACCACATTTCCATTTTCTTTACCTCCCTGCCAGTACGTTTAAACGCAATATATCCGGATCTTCAGGGCCTGTCATATTGCATCCTTTTGCCTTGGCATATTCAATATAATCCAGGATTTCCGGAGTGATTCGTTCCCCCGGAGCCAAAATCGGGATTCCCGGAGGATAACACATTACAAACTCGCTGCATACTTTGCCTTCGGTTTCTCTGAGAGGAAGGCTGCATTTTTCTGCATAAAAAGCTTCCTGAGGACTTGTCACTACCTGAGGATCGATATATTCCTGATCCAGCAATCCTGATTTATCCTTCTGGAATCGCCTGCGGATCTCCGCAAGAGCACTTACCAGCCGCTCTATTTCCTGGACACGATCTCCGATCGACAGATAAGCCAGAATATTTCCAATATCACCAAATTCGATCTGAATATCATATTCATCTCTCAGTATATCGTAAACCTCGATCCCTGCAAGTCCAATATCCAGGGTATGTACACTTAATTTCGTAATGTCAAAATCAAAAACCGAATCTCCATTCACCAGCTCTTTTCCAAATGCATAATAGCCGCCAATAGCATTGATCTCTTCCCTTGCATACTCTGCCATATCTGCTACCTGATGAAAAATCTGGCGTCCTCGCTGTGCAAGATTCCGGCGCGAAATGTCAAGACTTGACATCAGAAGATAGCTGCCTGAAGTAGTCTGAGTCAGATTGATGATCTGACGGACATAACCGGCATGAACACCTGGTCCTGTAAGAAGAAGGCTGGACTGGGTCAGGCTTCCGCCGCTTTTATGCATGGATACAGACGCCATATCTGCACCAGCTGCCATTGCCGAAACCGGCAGACCTCCGCCAAAATAAAAATGAGTTCCATGTGCCTCATCTGCCAGACACAGCATTCCTGCTTCATGAGCCATGCGTACAATTGCGCGAAGATCACTGCAGATTCCATAATAGGTGGGGTTGTTCACCAGCACAGCCACCGCATTTGGGTGCTCCTTAATTGCCTTTGCCACCTGTTCACGTCGCATTCCAAGAGAAATCCCAAGTCTCTGATCCACCTCCGGATTCACATAGACCGGGATTGCTCCGCACAGAACTAGCGCATTCAGCACACTTCTGTGGACATTTCGAGGAAGAATGATCTCATCTCCCCTCTTACAGGCAGTTAGCACCATAGTCTGTACTGAGCTTGTAGTTCCTCCAACCATAAGAAATGCATGCGCTGCTCCAAAGGCATCTGCTGCCAGCTCTTCCGCCTCCCGGATCACGGATACAGGATGACAGAGATTATCAAGCGGCTTCATGCTGTTTACATCCACACCTACACATTTTTGTCCCAGAAATTCAGTAAGCTCCGGATTTCCTCTTCCTCTTTTATGTCCCGGCACATCGAAAGGTACTACTCTCATACGCAGGAATTTTTCCAGAGCTTCATGAATTGGAGCATGATTCTGGTCCAGTTTAAAACGACTTCTGTTCATTGCTTCTCCATTTCCAGTTCCTTTATCCGCACAAAAAAAGCAGGCCGATACAAAACCGTAAACCTGCTTAGATCATTCTTCCTGATTTTATTTTCATCGCATATAAATATGAGAATCCCCATATTTACATGAGATCAGAATCCGGATGATATATGTCAGAGTCTATATAGCAATCATACTTTTACTACTCTTATTGACCGTTTCACAAGTCTGCGCAACATGCGCATGACGGTTATCAAAGGAACCAACTTATAAAATTTGAGCTTCTAACTCAATCAATAAGGCAACCAAAGTTACCATCAGCGGCAGTGGACCCGGCTGTCCGTATGGCCTTGACCCCAAAATGGAGTGGTCCAAAATAATTGCTTTGAAAAGACTCTTTCTTGTCCTTCAAAATCTACATAAGCATAGCATATCTGAAAATTCATGTCAACTATCAAAATCGTTTAAATACTTATAGTATGGACCATTTATAATAATGTCAGAAGGATATTCTTTTCTTGAATCCCTTATATTTTCATGCTAATATATATAATTAGGTCAAAAACTACAAAATACAAAATGGAGGAAATATGAATCAAAAAAGTACATCTGCTCCCATAGCAGAAAACAAAATGGGGACCATGCCCGTAGGAAGGCTTGTACTAAACATGTCTCTGCCAATGATGATCTCCATGCTGGTGCAGGCATTGTACAATATTGTAGACAGTGTTTTCGTTGCCATGCTTTCCGAAAATGCTCTGACGGCAGTTTCCATGGCTTTTCCACTGCAGACACTTCTGATCGCAGTAGGTGCAGGTACCGGTGTGGGTATGAACGCACTGCTTTCCAAATCCCTTGGAGAAAAAAATTTTAAAAAAGCTGATCGGACAGCCAGCAATGCTGCTTTCCTGTATGGCTTAAGCTATCTGGTTTTCCTGATCCTTGGATTTACAGTAGTAAAACCATTTTATGCCAGCCAGGTACATAACGCAGACCCTGAAATCCTTAAATTTGGGATTGAATATCTGAGCACAGTTATGATATTCTCCTTTGGTCTGCTTGGACAGTTTTTCTTTGAACGTCTGCTCACATCCACAGGAAAAACCATATTCAGCATGACTTCTCAGCTGTGCGGTGCCATCACCAACATCATCCTTGACCCGATCCTGATCTTTGGTCTGTTCGGTGCTCCGAAAATGGGTGTTACCGGAGCTGCTGTAGCTACTGTGATCGGACAGTGTGTAGCCTGCATCGTTGCAGGAATCTGCAACCATAAATTTAATCATGAAGTCCGGCTCAGCTTCAGGGGCTTCCGTCCTGACCTTAAGATCATCGGCCATATTTATGCAGTAGGTATTCCATCGATCATCATGCAGTCCATCAGTTCTATCATGACCTACTGCATGAATCTGATCCTGGTACAGTTCACAGTCACTGCAACTGCAATATTTGGTGTTTACTTCAAATTGCAGAGTTTTTTCTTCATGCCTGTATTTGGACTTAACAACGGCATTACACCGATCATTGCCTATAATTATGGTGCACGCCACAGAAAGCGTATGCTTAAAACTGTCAAAGTCAGCATGTTCATCGCATTCTGTTTTACATTCATTGGTTTTCTTGCCTTTGAATTTATTCCGAAAACACTGCTGGGGCTGTTCAGTGCTTCCGAAGATATGCTTACCATCGGAATCCCTGCACTTCGTATCATAGGAATCCACTATCTGATCGCATGGTTCTGTATCATTGCGGGAACTGTATTCCAGGCACTCGGAAAAGCTGTATTCAGTATGATCGTATCTATCATGCGTCAGCTGTTTGTCCTGGTACCTGCTGCTTATATCCTTGCTTCCATCGGCGGACTTCACGCAGTATGGTGGTCTTTCCCCATTGCGGAGATCATTTCTCTGATCGTGTCCGTAACTTTCCTGGTTGTCATAAACAGAACGATCATTCAAAAAATTCCGGAAGCCTAAGGACATCAAAGCTTCCCATTCCAATTTATACAAAAAGAAGACAGAAGATTTCCTTTTTCTCTTCAGGATATCTTCTGTCTTTTTTATTGTTATTTATAGATCCGGTAGCCATCCCTTCCGGAGCGTTTTACCTGATAAAGGGCAAAATCTGCTTTTTGATACAGTTCCATAAAGGTATCTCCATCCTGTGGTGCAAAAGCAATTCCTGCACTAAAAGTAAATGTATGCTCTCCCATGCCTTCCATACGGATCTCCCTGAGCTTTTCATGAAGTTTTTTTATTCTGCTCTCCATATTTTTCCGGGAACCGATATTACAGAGCAGGATCACAAACTCATCCCCGCCGATACGCCCGATCACATCCTGTTCCCGGAACTGCTCTTTAAGAAAACCTCCCAGCATTTTTAATACATTATCTCCCATGACATGTCCGTAAACATCATTCACTTCTTTAAAATGATCCATATCCAGGATCAGAAAGCCATGAAAGCCTTCCGGAGCTTTTTCTCTCAGAATAGCATCGATCACCTTCTGCGTATTCTCTCTGTTATAAACGCCTGTAAGCGCATCCTTCTGGGCAGAACGTACCAATTCCGCTTTCTCTTGGTTATTTCTTACAACAATATACAGGAGCAGGAGAAGCACCAGAATACAGAAGCTTCCCATAAATAGGATTTCATAACCGGAAATGAATTCATAAGCCTGCTGTGCACTTTTTACAGGAATTGCATAACAGATCATCCAGTCGTTGTATCCAAGAGGCATATATGCCAGATACCGGTCTGCTTCTTTTCTCTCTTTGAGACTAAGCTTCACCAGACCACTTTCGCCAACTTTAAAATCTTCCTGAAGAGTATGCTTTCCTTTAAGATTTTTTTCTCCGTAATATTTAAAAAGATTGATTCCATATGTGATCTCCGTACCAGACGCCGAACCACTGTCAAAGGCAATGATCTCTCCATCACTTGTAGCCAGAAGACTGTTTCCCGCTCCATCAAAAAGATCATTAAAAAGCATATGGCTCAGCGCTGTAACATTACAGGATCCGCCCAACACACCGATCACTTTATGGTCTTTGTATACCGGCACACCTAAAACCACCCGCACCTTATGGTCCACACTGCTTTCCAGGGGATCGCTGATGGTCTGCTCTCCACTGATAGCCTCCTGAAAATATCTGCGATGAGAAACATTCTTGGTTACTCCATTGTCGTAGTATGCATCTCCATTCTTATCAATAAGAGCAGCCCTCTCTAGGTCTGTCTTTTCATAAATGGATATCAGTCGTTCTTTATTTTCTTCTGAAAAAAGTTCTTCTGATCTTCCCATTGCAGAGGCAATCTCATTCAGATATTGATAATTAATATCCAGTATCGTCCGCAAATGTTCACTTTGTCTCTGCACATTTATCTTCAATGTATTCTGAGAATTCACCTGTACAGCCCTCTGCACACACTCGAAAAAAATAAGAATCCCTGCTATAACCGCCAAGATAAAAACGCCGGTTGCCATAACATAATTTTTTAATTCAAAGTGATTCTTTTTCATACGTTTTCTCCTGATCTAACCTTTTTTGTCCTGCATTTTTATTTTACCATGATTTTTGTTTTTTCTCTATAACAAAAAATCTGCAGATTCCAATCATAAGATTGAAAAATGCAGATTTTTTACAACGATATCTGATTATTATGCCTTATTATGCCGCCTTCCGCGACTCACGTCCGGCTTATATTGCTGCAATAAGAACAACGTTATTTATTTTTCTTTGTGTTTACGATCAGCGGAACAATTTCTCCTTTTTTTACATCCACCAGTCCCTTATCAGTCAGCTTCAGTGCCGGGCTTACCGGTAATCCAAGTGTTGCCACTGACATGATCGGATTATTATGCACATATCCCAGATCTGTAAGGCTTTTTCTTACCGCCTTCAATGCAAGGCCATTCTCCCTGATTGATTTTTCGGATAAAAGCCCACATACCGGAAGTGCAAGTTCAGAAAGGATCCTTCCATCTTTTACTGTCAGAAATCCCCCCTGCAGTTCCCGGATCCTGTTTACAGCAAATAACATATCATCCGGAGAGCTTCCTGCCACAAAGAGATTATGATGATCATGAAAATATGTTGTTGCCACAGTTCCCTTTTTCAAGCAGGAGCCTGTAAGAAATCCATAGCCGATATTTCCGTTCTTCCCATGACGTTCCACCACCATAGCCAGAAGACATCCGCTGTTTTCCCAGCAGATCTTTCCGGCTTTCACCGGCATTTCCACCAGTTTTTCAGTAGTATGGGTACGATCCGGATTGATCTCTATCACACGAACCGTTGCATATCCTTCCTGAAAAGGAGCATTCACCTGAAAATCCTTCAGAAAAATCTCCGGAAGCTGTACACTCCGGTAAAAATCTGCCGGAAATTCATATGTGGAAGCAGACAGCGGCAACTGCGGTTCATCCTTTGCATAAATCGGAACACCATTTTTGAATACAGCTTCCGGTTTAAGAACGGACGGATCTTTAAGCAACATAAAGTCCGCAAGTTTTCCCGGTGCGATAGCTCCTCTGTCATAAAAATGCATCCGCTGACATGGTGTATATGTGGCACAGTAGATTGCCTGTTCCATCGGAAATCCCATATCGATCGCTTTCTGTACCACTGCATTCAGCGGTCCCTGCTCATACAAAACATCTGCCATAGTATCATCTGTTACAAAGGAACAATACTCGTAGAGCTGGTTCTGACAGATATATTCCAGGATTTCCGGTTTCAGCATTTTATCCTGGATCTCAAAAAACATTCCGTTTTCGATCCGCTGCTTTACTTCCTCAAGAGTATGTTCTGTATGATCACCATTAATACCCAGATAAAGAAACTTTGCAAGATCCAGATCCAGTAATGACGGACAGTGTCCCTCGATCACATATCCCGGATGGTCTTTTTTCAGATATTCCAGAAACCGACTGATCTCCAGATCATTTTCCCGGATGATCTGCCGGTAATTCATGATTTCGCCTACACATACCACATCTTTTTCTTCCAGCAGATGCTTCATTGCACTGCAGTCAATGATCCCGCCTGTTGTTTCCAGCTTTTCACTGGTTGACGGAACGCTGCTTGGAATCCCGTAAAAAATATCGATAGGTGCATTCTTTGCCGCAGAGATCATCTCCAGAATCCCTCGGATCCCTTTGACATTGGCCATTTCGTGAGGCTCTGAAACCACCGTCGTCACACCATTTTCTCCTGCACATTTTCCAAAAAAAGCCGGTGTGGCCATAGAACTCTCAATATGCATGTGTATATCTGTCAGTCCTGGAATCATGTATGATCCCTTTGCATCGATCACATTGTCAGTCTGAAGATCCGTATCCTGTTTTCTGTCTATGTAATAAAATTTTCCATCTTTCACCGCAACATTGGCAGATATGAATTTCTTAAGATAGGAATTAAATACCTTTGCGTTTTTGATCAGCAGATGAACCTGCTCCATACCATTTCACCATCCTTAGATAATTGAATAAAAATACAACAGACAGACTGCTACCAGTACATACATGACCGGTTCAACCTTTTTGATCTTTCCTGCTGCGATCTTCATAACGAGATAAGCCGGAAGCGCCACGCAGATACCATTTGCGATATTATTTGCAAAAATCGTAAAGGTTACACATAAAAATGCCGGAATATACTCTGTAATATCCGAATAATCAATATTTCTCATAGCACCAAGCATATTGATGCCGATATAGATCAGCACCGGACCGGTTGCCGCAGATGGGATCACAAGAGCCAGTGGTGCCAGAAACAGCGAAAGTCCGAAGAAAATGCTTGTAAAAATAACCGTAAGTCCCGTTTTTCCTCCTGCTTCTACGCCTGCAGATGACTCCAGATAAGTAGTAAGACTCGGCATTCCAAACAATGCTCCAAAGCTTGTTGCAATCGCATCTACCTTAAAGCATTTATCAATACCCGGAAGATTTCCATCCTTATCCAGATAGCCTGCCTTTGCTCCCACTCCCAGAACTGTTCCGAATGTAGAAAAGAAATCCGGTACAAACAGAGCGATCAGAAATGGAATATAAGCAAAATTCAGCGCTCCCATAAAATCAACTTTCAGGAACTGATGGCCGATACCTGCCGGAAATGCAAAAATGGATTCCGGAGCATGTGTAACACCGAAAGGAATTCCTGCCAGAGTGGTCAGCAGGATCGCAAGAATCATACCACCCGGTATATTTCGTACCTTGATCACCAGAAGGATCAGAAATCCGATCACTGCTACGATCACAGATGGAGATGCAAGATCTCCAAAGGAAAGACAGTTTTTTGCATCATTTGCCACGATCAGTCCACAGTTTTTTGCACCAAGAAGTGCGATAAACAGACCAATACCGGCACTAACCGCTTGTTTCAGGCTTACCGGGATCACACGTACCACGGCTTCTCGCAGACCAAAGAATGAAATTATGATAAAAAGAACACCACTCCAGAATATCACACCTGCTGCGATCGGCATACTTACGCCTTCATTGGTAATCATAGACGCAATAATTCCAACGCTTCCAAGTCCCGGAGCCAGAGCAAACGGTCGATTGGTAACCAATGCCATTGCACAGCTGGTCACAATGATCAGAATGATCATAGCTGTCAGAGTCGTGTGTTTATCATAACCGGCGCCTGCCAGAATATTTGGGATCGTAGCAAGCACATACGCCATAGTTACAAAAGTTGTCAGTCCTGCCAGAAGTTCTGTTTTTATATTTGTATTGAACTCAGACAGTCTGAACTGTTTTTCCAGCCAGTTTTTCATTTATTTTTTCCCCCTTGATATGATGATAGGATGTATTGTAAAATATGCATATCAGGAAGTCAAATTCATATTATACATAAAAATTATGCCAAAATGGAATAGTTGGAGGAAAACATGAACTATCATGAACTGAAGTACATTCTCTGCATTGCCAAATATCAGAATCTTACAAAAGCCGCACAGGAGCTTTATATTTCCCAGCCAACCCTGACCAAGCATCTCCAGAAACTGGAACGAGAAATGGGGACCAAGCTGTTCAGCCGCAGCGGAAACAGCTATACACCTACCTTTGCGGGCCGCAAATATATGGAGTATACCCGAAAGATCCTGCAGATACAACAGGACTGGGAAAAAGAGCTGAAAGATCTTACAGAAAATAATGAAGGAGAACTGAACGTTGCTTTCCCACTGATGAGGAGTACCTGTATGGTTCCTCAGATCATGACCTCTTTTTTTCAAAAATATCCTAAAGTAAAGGTCAATATCCTGGAAGAGGCATATTCTATCCAGGAAAAACTTCTGCTCAATGATCAGCTTGATTTTGGCATTTTCAATGAAGTACATAAACACCCCAAGCTGGAATACGAACTGCTGAAAAAAGAAGAAATCCTTCTGATCATGCCTCCGGAGCACCCATTGGCTGCTGCCGGCAGTGTATCCACTCACGGCATATACCCGAAGCTTGATCTCTCACTTCTGGCAGAAGAGCCTTTTATCCTGCATTTTCCAGAACAGACTACCGGACAGCTTTCGCTGGAAGCATTGAAAGCTGCCCATATCAAGCCTTATGTGCCAATTCAGAGCCGCAACACAGAAACCTGTGTCAAACTCTGCATGCAAGGACTTGGTATGTGTTTCACCCCGGAAACCTATGTCCAAAATATGGACCTCCCTGTAAAACCAGCCTGTTTTTCCATTGGTGAAGATGGCGTCTTCAGCACACTGACAATTGCATACCGAAGAGGTACCTATCTCCCACAGTACGCCCGGGATTTTATATGTACTGCGAAGAAGGTCCTGTAGTGTTTTGATCAACATATATTGAAGCAAAAAATCTTCTGTTCAGAGGGAATATTTTTATTGCATTATTCTGAATATTCCTGTATAATTGACACAATAATCAAAACTTAAGAGCGTAACGTACAAGGGCGTACAGCACATATTTCCTGTGTCTGTACGCCTTTGTGTTATTTCTGCAGTCCTGCGGATATTTCGCTTTGAGAAAGGGAGGAGATTTCTATGATGAATGCAATCGGAAGTGTGATAAACCAGATCGACAGTCTGGTGTGGGGCTGGTGGATGATCATTTTACTTCTGGGCACCCATATTTTCATGACCATCCGTACCGGTGTGATCCAGCGTAAGATTGGTACCGCCATTCGCCTGTCTGTCACCAAAGATACCAATGAGGAAGGTGAAGTCAGCCAGTTTGGCGCCCTGACAACAGCCCTTGCTTCCACTATTGGAACCGGAAATATCATCGGTGTCGGTACTGCCATTGCTCTTGGTGGTCCCGGTGCAGTCCTCTGGTGCTGGCTTACCGGTGTCTTCGGAATCGCCACCAAATACAGTGAGTCTCTCATCGCTGTAAAATACCGCGTCAAGACCAAAGACGGCCGTATGCAGGGTGGTGCTATGTATGCCCTGGAGCGCGGATTAAATATGCGCTGGCTTGGTCTGATCTTTGCCTTTTTCGGTGGCTTTGCTTCCTTTGGAATCGGATGTGCTACCCAGGTCAATGCCATTGCAACGGTATGTAATGAGAACCTTCATATTTCGCCGGCAGCGATCGGCATTGCTGTGGCAGTTCTTACTGCCCTTGTTATTTTCGGCGGGATCAAATCCATCGCCAATGTATGTGAACGTCTTGTTCCGTTTATGGCATTTTTCTATGTGATCGGATGTATCATCATCCTGGGGATCAATTTCGATTTTATCATTCCCGCAGTAAAAACCATCTGCAAATTTGCATTTACCCCTGGTGCTGCTGCAGGAGGTCTTGTAGGACGTGGTATCATGATGGCCATGCAGTATGGAATCGCAAGAGGACTTTTTTCCAATGAATCCGGTATGGGTTCTGCCCCCATCGCCGCTGCTGCCGCACAGACAAGAAATCCGGTTCGTCAGGCTCTCGTTTCCAGCACCGGTACATTCTGGGATACCGTTGTGGTATGTCTGATGACCGGTCTTGTTCTGGTAACCAGTATTATGAAAAATCCTTCGATCGACATGGGAAATATCACTGATGGCGGTGTTCTTACTACACTGGCTTTTCAGCAGATCCCGGTTCTTGGTCCTGTGATCCTTGTAGTGGGTATCATTTCCTTCGCATATTCTACAGTCCTTGGATGGGCATATTATGGCGAGCGGTGCGTGGAGTATTTCTCCGGCAAAAAGGGACTCATCCCCTATCGTGTGCTGTATATTGCGGTAGCTGCCATCTCCCCTGTTATTTCTCTGAACCTGGTATGGACCGTAGCGGATATCCTGAATGCACTGATGGCTATTCCAAACCTGATCGCAGTACTACTGCTTTCCAATGTGATCGTAAAAGAGACCAAAAAATATATCAACGATCTGGATGCACGGGATGACACACCGGTGGAAGTGATCGATAAATAAAAAAACGATAAATATAAGCATTTTATATAACAAAGTTACAGCTCCGACTGCTTCTCATATTACAAAGCAGTCGGAGCTGTCCGTTTACAAATGTCTTCTTCACTTTTTTATAATACATCCTGTGCTTTCATCTCTTCGGACACAGCAAGATATTCTTTGCTGTTTTCCACGATACCAAGCTTCTCTTCCCAGGTAAGATTTCGTTTGATCCTGGCCGGACTTCCCATTACCAGAGAACCATCCGGGATCACCGCATTTTTAGTCACAAGACTGCCGGCTCCTATGATACAGTCGTTTCCGATCTTTGCACCATCCAGGATCACGGCTCCCATTCCGATCAATGTCCGGTCTCCGATGGTACATCCATGGATCACCGCATTATGTCCCACAGTAACGTTGTTTCCGATATGGACCGGCATGTTGTGGCTCACATGAATGGTACAGTTTTCCTGGATATTTGTTTCTTCTCCGATCACTACCGGCGCATCATCCCCGCGGATCACCGCATAATATAATACACAGCTGTCACGGCCGATCGTTACATTTCCAAGGATCACAGACTGCTTTGCGATCCTGGCACCTTCTGCGATCTTTACATTTTTATAATTCATTTTTCCTCCTGAATCTGCTTTCCCTGTACAGGATTCTGCCATATGATATTTCTGATCATGGGTTCTATACGCAACAGCAATTCCTTTTTAACCCATATTATATTTCGTCCGGATCACAATATCTGTATACTGGTATTCCTTTTCCGGTGCCTTGCTGTCAAAGAGAAGCTGGAACAAAATAATCACCGGAGAATGTCCCTGTACAGCCGCATCCTGACCGATAAGGAAATTGATCGTCCCCTCTTTCAGCCATTTCAGATTTTCTTCCAGGAAATCATTGGCGATCACATGCATGGTTTTATCCTTTCCAAGCTTCTGCAAGGTCTGGCAGACACCCTTTACGCCATGACCCGTAATATAGATCCCGGTCAGCTCCGGATATAGCTCCAGAAATTCTTCCACGATCTTGGATGCCACCCATTCGTCATCATAAGAATACCTTATATCCACGATCTCGATTCCCGGAAAGCTTTCTTTAATCTCTGTCGTAAATCCTTTCTGCCTGCTGATCAGACCAGGATTGGCAACCTGTCCGGAAATTATGGCAACCTGCCCGTTTCCGCCTGTCATCTCCCCCATCAGGCCTGCTGCCGTACGACCGGCCTGAAAGGTATCCTGTCCCACAAAGCATAACCTTTTTGTATCTTCCAGATCCGCATTAAAGGTAACTACCGGAATTCCATACTCTTCCTGATACTGATTGATCCTCGCTCTCAAAAGCTGATCTTCTGATGGAGTCAGCGCGATTCCATTAAAGCCCTCTTCCCGGAGTTCTTCCATTGCAGCCATTACTTTTTCTGGTTCCACGCCCTCGATCTCATAGATCTTTACTGTTCCGCCAAAGCTCTCCACTTCTTCTTTTGCTTCCAGGACCCCATTTAAAACCTGCTGCATAAAAGGAGTCTCCATATACTGAAGGATCACACCGATACGGATTTTCCTCTTTGCCATGGCAAGGGCACGACCGGCACGGCTGGGCTGATATCCCATCTCCCGGGCGATCCTTTTGATCCTTTCCTCTACTTCCGGGCGGATACGGCCTCTGTTGTTCAGTGCCCTGTCCACAGTGCCTCTTGAAACTCCTGCTGCTTCCGCAATCTGTTGTAATGTTACTGCCATATTTTACCCTCCAAAACCTCTCCTGTGTGCTTTGTGTTCACGCGCACGCTCTTTTATCCCATTATACACATTTACACTTTCTCAGGCAATCCCTGATTTCATTATTTTTATAATTTTCCTTTACGATCAGACAGGCCCGGCATAAACAGGTGCATTCCCTCAGCCAAAAATGCTTCCGAAAAAATCTCCGGAAGCATTTTTATCATTGCAAAACAGATCCCTTTGTCAGTCCAGAAGCTCCTGTACCATCTCGGGGGTAAAGGTTACAGCCTTCACATGATCCACCTCGATCTGATACAGGGCATTGGCCGCAATATGCTCCGCAGCCTGCTCCAGATCACGGATTCCTGTGGTATCTTCAAATTTCTTAATTACTGCGTCCAGCGCCTCATCCGTTACGATACATTCTTCCTGTTTCAGACTCATACGTTTCAGAACCTTGGGAAGCGCAAATCTGGAAAAGATGATCTTCTTTTCCTCCGGTGTGTAATCCGGAATATCGATCACTGCAAAACGTGACATCAGAGGTGCGCTGATCTGTGCCTTATCATTGGCTGTGGCAATAGGATAGACACCAACTGTCGGAACCATACATTCCATATAGTTATCTGTAAAACCAAGGTTATCCAGCAGTGTCAGAAGCACATCTGCCGGATTTCCGTTTCCTTTACCTGATGCAGCCTTGTCAAGCTCATTGATGATAAATACCAGATTGGATTCTCCTGCCATGGAAAAAGCCTCCATGATGATTCCAGGCTTGGCATTTGCATAAACACGAGAGCTTCCTGTAAGCTGTTCCGGATCATTGATCGAACTCATATCCAAGGTTGTCCACGGCATTTTCAGGATTCTTGCAACTGCATAAGCGATCTGAGATTTACCGGTACCTGCAGGTCCTACAAGAAGCAGTCCGTAGGCAGGAAGTGTATGAGTACGATTAATCTGAATGATCGTCTCAATGATCCTCTGTTTTACACGCTCCATTCCATAAAGCTCCTCATCCAGGATACGACGTGCTTCCTTCGGATCAATAGACTCAAAATAATTATGCTTCCACTGAATATTCATCATGATGGAAAGTGCTCTCTGGGCATGGCGTCTTTCCTCCTGAGAAACCTCATGAGAACGGGCAACTGCCAGATTTCTTCTTGCCCAGAGACGGATATTATCCGGCATAGTCTTTCCGGCACAGTTCATAAAGTCGGTGATACTCTGAATACTGGTAAGCTTCATATCGTCACCGTCTTCTTCCTCCTCATCGTTCTCATTTTCTTCTGCCGGCGCACTGCTTGCAAACAGACGCTCGATCATAAACTGAAGAAATCCGTCCTCAGCAGAAAGCTTGGTGCCTCCGCCAAAAGCGATCTCACGGATTTTGTAAACAGCATATCCTTCCTCTGTATTCTGTCCTGAAAGACGGATGTTGATATGATTTTCTCCGAGCCATTTGATCAGGCTTGTAAAACGGGAATCGATCTTCAGGATGTCTGCCGGAAAAACACCGTCCTCTTCCTTAAACTCAAATGCAGTCTGCTTCGCAGGATTGGAAAAATATCCGCAGGAATGATGTTTCCACTCTCTTTTGCTGTTATCCAGGATCAGCATCGGTTTCTCCGGTGTGGCTTTTGTTTCATTAGAACGAAATGTTGTATATGTGCACTGGCTTTTTGTCTCTTTTTTATCTGCCGGCGCTGCGCTGAAATCAAAAACTGGCATATTTTTTACTCCTCTTTCTCTGAAAAATATCTTCATTCAGTTTATCATGGATTGGAAATCTCAACAACTGCTGATATAATTTTTTATGCATTTTTTGTATTCGTCATTTTTCCGTAAGTTGTTTAAACAATTTTGCAGTTTGCCGATTGACACTGCCTGTAAACTATGTTATCGTGCAATCATGTCTGCTTTCACTTTTACGAAAGCTGACACAGTTACCATGTATGTGATTTACTGTTTTTCACGTCATTGTAATTGTATTTTTTTGGAGGAGGAAATGAGAAATCAACTTTCACAGCAGGATGATTTTTATCCACAGATCGTTAAGCTTGTCATCCCCATCATCATTCAGAATCTGCTAAGTGCAGCGGTCAATTCCGCCGATGTTATCATGCTGAACTTTGTAGGTCAGTCATCCATCTCCGCAGTATCCCTGGCAGCGAATTATTCCAATGTCCTGTTTATGGTTTATTACGGTCTTGGTACGGGAGCCACCCTGCTTTGTGCCCAGTATTATGGAAAGGGAGATTACAAAGCCATTCAGATCATCGAGGGAATCGCTCTTCGTTTTTCCATGATCATCTCTGTTCTCGTGGCACTCGTTGCATTTACCATGCCACAGATGATGATGAGACTGTTCACCAACGATCCGGAGCTTCTGGCCATTGGTTCTTCCTATATCCGCATTATGGGTATCACCTATATCTGCTGGGGTATGACGGAGGTTTATCTGGCTGTCCTTCGAAGCATTGGCCGGGTAACTACCAGCATGGCGATGAATATGCTGGCATTTGGACTGAATATCCTTTTGAATGCGACTTTTATCTTCGGATTGTTCGGAGCACCCAAGCTTGGTGCTACCGGTGTGGCTATTGCTACTGCACTTTCCAGAATGATCGAGCTGATTGCCTGTTTTATTATTTCTGCTTTCAGCAAAAATGTCCGACTGGATCTCCGATGTATGTTCACAAAAAACAAACTGCTGTTCAGTGATTTCGTGCGGCTTTCCCTGCCGGCTCTTGGCAATGATATTTCCTGGAGTATTGGTTTTTCCATGTACTCTGTGATCCTGGGGCATCTTGGTACGGATGCGGTTGCTGCCAATTCTCTGGTTGTAGTAGTCCGTAATATCGGCTCTGTTTTCTGTTTCGGTATTGCCAGTGCAGGAGGTATCCTTCTAGGCAATGTTATGGGGCAGGGCGATCTGGAACGTTCCAGGCGTTATGCTTCCAAAACACTGAAGCTTACTGTTATTGCAGGTTTTTTGGGCGGACTTATCGTTCTTGCCATCACACCGTTCGTAATGAGATTTGCGTCCCTGACACCCACTGCCATGCATTATCTGAAATATATGCTTCTGATCAACAGCTATTATATTATGGGGTCTGCCGTAAATACAACCCTGATCGCCGGTGTGTTCCGGGCAGGTGGTGATACAAAGTTTGGTCTGATCTGTGATACCATTGATATGTGGGTATATGCAGTACCCCTTGGATTCTTCGCTGCTTTTGTACTGAAGCTGCCGGTTATGTGGGTGTATTTTCTGCTCTGTACGGATGAATTTGTGAAGTGGCCATGGGTGATCAAAAGGTATCTTAGTGGGAAGTGGGCTAAGAATATTACCCGCGAGAATATATTTGAAAATAAATAGAATACAGAAACATTTTAGACGGCTGGAATCTGCGTTATTTTTCAAAAATTCGCTGTTTGAGCGAAGAAAGTCTCGGACTTTTGGAAAATAACTTTAGCAGGTTCCAGCCGTTCGTTACTCAACTACCGCTGCAGTCCTTCTATCACCATCTCCGTCAGACGCACAACACTTCCCTGTACCTCCCGGATCTCTTTCTCCGAAATACCATCCTTATGAAATCCCCCGGTGCAAACCACTCTCTTTCCCAGCTCTTTCGAAACCTTCTCCGCCATCCACCGGCAGATCACCTCGTCCTTATGTCCCGGAAAATTCAAAACTGAAGAAGTCGCACTCACAGAACCATCCCCTGTCAGAGACACTCTCGGTTCCGTCTGCACCACACATCCCAGATGAGGTCTCTCTCCGCCTTTCAGACAGATAAGCACATCCTCTCCGACAAATGCAGCACTGACCTCCAGCTTACAGCCTGCAGTCTCCACACACTCTTTTACAATCCATTCCATCTGCGATACTCCTTTGCTTCGATCCCAAACGGTTCCAAAAGCTTTGCCGCAATATGATACACCATATCATCAATGCTCTCCGGTTTATGATAAAACGTCAGCATCGGCGGAATGATCCGTACTCCCGGAAGCATGGATAGCTCATAAAGATTTCGGAGATGAATCCCGCTTAACGGTGTTTCTCTGGCTGCCAGCACCAGTGTTCTCTGTTCCTTGACCGTCACATCTGCCGCACGCAGAATAAGATTATCCGCATAGCCACTGTGGATCCCCGCGATCGTCTTCATGCTGCAGGGCACGATCAGCATCCCCTCTGTTTTGAAAGAACCACTGGCCGGTTTTGCCCCGATCTCTCCCGGTGCACATACATGATCTGCCAATCGTTTCACATCCTCCGGTTCCAGCTCCGTCTCCTGGCGAAGAGTCAGCTCTGCACTGGAGCTCATGATCAGATAAGACTCAAAATCCGGATTCTCCCGGATGATCTCCAGACATTTTACAAGGAGCGGCAGGCCGCTTGCACCTGTCGCACCAACTATAATTCTCTTTTTCATTTTTTCAGCCATTTCTCCGGATCCAGTTCCATAAAATGGGCTCTGTGAAAATCTTCCTTCAGATCATAAGGCACCGTACAGTCAAAAATAGTCTTGCATGCAATTCCATGATCACGGATACTTGGAGAAAATGCAGGATCATTGGACGGATCAAGAGGATGACAACGGACACCCGGAATGGTGATCACATCCACATCCCCCTGGAATCTCGTATTCATCGCCCAAAGTACGTCATTCATATCAAAGCAGTCCACATCTTCATCTACCAGAAATACATTTTTCAGCTCACTGAAGGCGGAAAATGCAAGAAGTGCAGCCTGACGCTGTCTTCCCTCATCACTTTGAGAAAGCTTTTTAAACTGAAGGACAGCCATATACTTTCCACCTCCGGCACTGTTGCAGTATACGTTCTGAAGTCTTCCTGGCATTGCTTTTTCCACCATGCCATAGATGCTGGCTTCTGTAGGGATTCCCGCCATGGATACGTGCTCCTCACTTGGCCCGATACAGGTCTGCATGATCGGATTTTCACGATGTGTCACTGCTGTAACCTTGATCAGCCAACACTGATCACTTGCAGGCCCTGTATATCCCGGAAACTCCGGCATGGCGTATCCGGTATTGCTATTCTGATCTTCCTTTACACGCACACCCGGGATCACTTCTCCCTCGATCACGTATTCCGCATTGGCGATGGCACGCTCGTTAACGGTTAAACATTTACAGAGTTCCACCGGCTCTTTGCGCAGTGCACCGGCTACAGACAGCTCATCATACCCCAGTGGTGTTGTAGGCGGCTCAAAACAGGAACCGATCTCAATAGCAGGATCAACTCCGATACTGATAGAAATCGGCAGCCTTTGTCCCAGCTCCTCAGCACGCTCTGCCATTGCTCCGATATGTCTGGCACCAGGTGTAAAGAAAATGGAAAGCTCATCTTTTCCCTGAATGCAAAGACGATGAATGGTCACATCGTGAACTCCAGTATCCGGGTGTGTGGCGTAGCACATGCCAAGTGTGATATACGGGCCCGCATCATCCGGTGTGTTCGTTGGCGCAGGAACCAGCTTATAGAGGTCAAAATCCGGATCTGCTGCCTTATGCACCACCTGCTGACACGGTGCATCACCTTCAAGATCGACCGGTGGAATTGGATTCTCCACGCTTTTGCAGAACATCTTTCCAAGATTTTCCGGCTGAGTGTCAAGTAAAGCAGCAACTCTTTTTCTGCTTGCCAGAAGACCGATAGCTACCCTTGCATCCGGGTGTCCTTTTATACGATTAAAGATCATGGCAGGTCCTTCCTTTGTGGGACGCTTCACCGTTCCACCGGCTCCTACATAACGATATACCCCTGCAAGCTCTGCCATCGGATCAACTTCCACCTCTGTTTCGATCAGCTGATCTGGCATCTGCTCCAGAAGTGCCAGAGCACTTCTCAGATCTCTTACTTTTTCTGCCATAAAAAACCTCCTGCGTTATCTTTATATTACTGTTCACTCCGTTCTCAGTAACATCTTTATTTTCTTATGTTATTTTATCTCTTTTTTACATGGTGAATCAATTCTTTCTATGATATAATTGTTTCCAATATGGAATGATTCGTCACTATTTTCTAAAAGGCAGGTGTTACCATGACTCTTGAACAGATCGACTATTTTATCTGTGCAGCTCAATCCCGGACTTTTTTTGATGCTGCAGAAGCTATGCATATCTCCCAGTCCTCCCTTTCCAAGCAGATCATGAAACTGGAAAAAGAACTGGAGCTTACCTTATGGGACCGCAGCAAGCGTACTGCTGTGCTTACTCCTGAAGGAGAGTTTTTTTACAAAGAAGCACTTAAGATTTCCAGACAGTATCATCGTTCTCTGGAAGCAGTGTACCATTTTAAGGACAGTAAGCTCCAGGCACTTCATATTGGAACACTTCCTTTTCTTTCTCAGTACCATCTTACTTCTGTGATACACAGTTTTTGTGATACACACCCGGAGCTTTCTTTTTCTCTGAAGGAGGTAGAAGACGAAGAACTTCTTTCCGGTCTTGAAAAAGACTTTTTTAATCTGATCTTTGTACGAAAACACATGATAGACCCGGAGCTCTATACTTTTCATGCTCTCACAGCAGACCGTCTGGTTGCTGTTTTTCCTGAAGCTCATCCCTCTGCGTCCAAAAAATCGGTCTCTCTTTCCGAACTGAAAAAAGAATCTTTTATCCTGATGCCTCCGCACACCTCCATTTACCGTTTCTGTATGCAAAGTTTTCATAATGCAGGGATCCACCCTCAGCTTCTGCGTACTGCCCGCGCAGAATCTATTGTCAGCGCAGTGGAAATTGGCGAAGGGATCAGCCTTCTTACAGAAAGCAGCTTTCAGTTCTTTCGTCAGCCTTCGCTTGTTGCTGTCCCGGTTAATGGACTGAAAAAGCTATCTGTTGGAATTGCCCATAAAAAAAATATGGCTCTCACAACCTCTGCAGAATGTTTTCTGCAGTTTGTGAAAAGCCATATGTAAGGTATTTTTTCTATAATCCAAGCATCATTCCCACACCATGTACCGCAAACGCAACGATCCATGCAGTGGCACACTGTACTGCTACAATACCGGCGGCAGCTCTTACAGTTCCCATCTCCCGACGCACAGTTGCAATAGCTGCAACACAGGGTGTATAGAGCAAGGTAAAGATCAAAAATACGTAAGCAGTAAACGGTGTAAATAAAGTCTGAAGCAATGCCGTATTTCCGCCCAGAAGGACTGTCAGCGTAGACACAACGCTCTCTTTTGCCATAAAGCCCGTGATCAATGCGGTGGATACTCTCCAGTCACCAAAGCCCAGCGGAGCAAAAAGTGGTGCCACGATGCTTCCGATCTTTGCCAGAAGGCTCTGATCTGTGCTGGTAACAAGGTTAAGACCTGCATCAAAGTTCTGCAGGAACCACACGATCAGCGTTGCCGCAAAAATAATTGTAAACGCTTTCTGTATAAAGTCCTTCGCCTTTTCCCAGATCAGCTGTCCTACACTTTTTGCAGAAGGAAGCCGGTAATTGGGAAGCTCCATGACAAACGGAACCGGCTCTCCCTTATATTTCGTCTTTTTCAGGATCAGCGCATACAGGATCCCGCAGAGAATTCCTGCAAAATAAAGGCTGATCATCACAACTCCTCTCCACTGCTTCGGGAAAAATGCACTGGTGAGAAGTCCGTAGATTGGAAGCTTGGCACTGCAGCTCATAAACGGAGTAATCAGGATCGTCATTTTCCGGTCACGTTCACTGGATAATGTTCTGGTTGCCATAATGGCCGGCACCGAACAGCCGAATCCGATCAACATCGGCACAAAGCTTCTTCCGGAAAGTCCGATCTTTCGAAGGAGCTTGTCCATAACAAAGGCTACACGAGCCATATATCCGGTATCTTCCAGGATTGACAGGAAGAAAAACAAAGTAACGATCGTAGGAAGAAATCCAATCACGCTTCCGATACCGCTTAAAATTCCATCCACAACCAGTGACTGCAGTACTGAGCTGACACCTGCCACCTCCAGTCCCCTGCCAATAAGTGCAATTACCCAGTTCACGACCATAGTCATTCCGTCTGAAAGCCAGGCTCCCAGATAATTAAACGTCATCACAAATACAATTGCCATAATTCCCACAAAACAGGGAATTGCTGTATATTTTCCGGTAAGGATACGATCTATGGCGACACTTCGTTTATGTTCACGGCTTTCTGCCGGTTTTACCACAGTTTTCTCACAAAGCTTTTCAATAAAATTGAAGCGCATGTTCGCAAGAGCTGCCTCACGGTCCAGACCGCCATCCTTCTCCATAACATGTACCAGCCCATCAAGAACCTTTTTTTCACCTTCAGGCAAAGCCAGACGTTTTTCGATCAGAGAATCTTTCTCTACGATCTTCGTAGCTGCAAAACGTACAGGAAGTCCTGCTTTTTTTGCATAAGGTTCGATCAAATGAACGGCTGCATGGATACATCTGTGAAGTGCGCCTACCGGATCCTTCGGTGACTGATTGTCAGTACAGAAATCAATTCTTCCCGGTGCTTCTCTGTATCTTGCAACATGGACTGCATGATCGATCAGCTCATCAATTCCTTCATTCTTCGCTGCTGAAATAGGTACAACCGGAATTCCTAAAATCTCCTCCAGTTCATTGATCCTAACAGAGCCTCCATTTGCCCTTACCTCATCCATCATATTTAAGGCCAGCACCATTGGGATTCCAAGCTCCATCAGCTGCATGGTAAGATAAAGATTTCTCTCAATATTGGAAGCATCTACAATATTAATGATTCCTGTCGGCTTCTCATTCAGCAGAAAATCTCTTGTTACGATCTCCTCGCTGGAATACGGGGAAAGTGAATAGATTCCAGGAAGATCCGTTACCGTTGCCTCCGGATGCCTCCGGATGCTTCCTTCTTTCTTGTCAACAGTTACACCTGGAAAGTTACCAACATGCTGATTGGAACCTGTCAGCTGATTAAAAAGAGTTGTCTTTCCACAGTTCTGATTACCTGCCAGTGCAAACGTGATCGGTTCCCCTTTGGGAATCGTATCACCGATCCGGTTCTTACGATAATCTCGAGCCTTTCCAAGTTCTCCCACACCAGGATGAGCAATCGGCTGATGCCGTTCATTTTCTTTCTTCGTTTCCGTCATGGATTCGATCGATACGATCTCAATCTTTGCAGCTTCCGCCAGCCGCAATGTCAGCTCATATCCGCGCAGCACAAGCTGTACCGGATCTCCCATAGGAGCTGTTTTACGAAGAGACACTTCTGTCCCCGGTGTAAGCCCCATATCCAGAAGATGATGTCTCAGCTCCCCCTCGCCACGAACACTGATGATTCTGCCACATTCTCCAGTCTTTAATTTGTCCAGTGTCATATTGTCACCTCATCATAAGTACAATTTACATGGTCAATACATATATCTGTATTATCCACTGGTACATCGTTTCGTAAATAACTATATCAATCGGATTCACAGACAAGTGAATGGTATAGTTATTTCAAAAACGATGCACTAATATAAATGTAACACAATTTAAGTTATTTGACAATAACTGATTAATCTGATAAGTTTCGTACAAATAATACCAATTCAAAAGTTATTTATCATTAACATTTATATTTTTTCTCACTTTAGCACAATTCCTGTTTGATAAACAAACACCTTCATATTTTTTGCAGACATACAATAACATCCATGTATATTCCCGCAATAAAAAAGCGCAAACGACATATTATCTGTCGTCTGCGCCTTTTTATTGCGAGAACCGCTTCGGTGAATCCTTACTCACCAATTAACCAATTGTACATTTCCTCATACTGACGTGCGGAATTGTTCCAGGAAAAATCTGCAGCCATCGCGCGATCTACCATTTTATTCCATTCACGTTTCTTGTCATAATATACACTCTCTGCATAACGGATCGTAGCAAGCATTTCATGTGCATTGTAATTTACGAAGGAGAATCCTGTTCCGGTTCCCTCGAATTCATTGTACGGGACAACTGTATCCTTCAGACCACCGGTCTCTCTGACGATCGGAAGAGTTCCATAACGAAGGCTCATCAGCTGGCTTAAGCCACATGGCTCAAACAGTGACGGCATCAGAAATGCGTCAGATGCTGCATAAATTCTGTGAGACATTGCCTCATCATAGTAGATCTGTGCAGATACCTTGCCATGATACTTCCAGTCAAAATGACGGAACATATTCTCATAACGTTCCTCACCGGTACCAAGAGCAACGATCTGAACCGCATCCTGACACAGTTCGTCCATGATATAAGCGATCAGATCAAATCCCTTCTGATCTGTCAGGCGGGATACAATACCGATCATCATAGCTTTCGGATCCTGCTCAAGTCCAAGATCTTTCTGAAGCTGGATCTTGTTCTTGATCTTCTCCTTGCGGAAGTTCTTTGCATTGTAATTCTTGGTGATATTCGGATCTGTCTCCGGATTGAATTCATTGTAATCAATACCATTTACAATACCACGCAGGCTGTTGGCTCTCGCATTGAGAAGTCCGTCCAGCTTCTCACCATAAAACGGTGTCTTGATCTCTTCTGCATAGGTATTACTTACTGTGGTAATGGCATCTGCAAATACCATACCGCCCTTCAGGAAGTTTGCGTCCTTGTATGCTTCCAGTTTATCCGGCGCAAAGTAGTAATCGGAAAGGCCTGTGATATCCTTAACAGTCTTAACATCCCATACACCCTGAAATTTCAGGTTATGTATTGTCATAACAGTCTTGATTCCACGGAAGAATTCATTCTCCTGGAAAGAATCGTGAAGGTAAACCGGAACAAGTCCTGTCTGCCAGTCATGACAATGGATGATATCCGGTCTGAATCCGATCACCGGAAGAACCGATAACACAGCTTTGGAAAAGAAAGCAAATTTCTCAAGATCCCATGGTGCACTGTCATATGGTTTCGGACCGCTGAAATAATATTCATTGTCAATGAAGTAAAACTGGATCCCGTCATACTGCATCTGCATAATGCCTACATAGCAGTTCTTAAATCCCAGATCCATATAAAAATGGGTCACATACTCCATTTTGTCTTTCCATTCCTGTTTCATGCAGGCATATTTCGGCAAGATCACGCGTATATCAAAATATTTTTTGTCAAAGCACTTAGGCAGTGAGCCGGCAACATCAGCGAGTCCTCCTGTTTTGATAAAAGGTACTGCTTCTGATGTAGCAAACAGAATTTTTTTCATCTGTATTCCCCTCCCTGGGTACACCCGTTTTTATTTATGATTATACTCCAAAATTCATCTAATTTAAAGACCGATTTTTATATTCTAGTCTGATTTTATCTGCGATCAGTGCTATAAATTCAGAATTCGTGGGTTTCCCTTTTCCGGTGCTTACAGTATATCCAAACAATTCATCAATGGTATCCATCTTTCCCCGGCTCCATGCCACCTCGATCGCATGTCGGATCGCCCGCTCCACTCTGCTCGGTGTTGTCTGATGGCGTTTCGCAATGGTTGGATATAATACCTTAGTAATGGAATTGAGCATTTCCATGTCATTGACAGACAAAATGATCGCATCCCTTAAATACTGATACCCCTTGATGTGTGCCGGAACTCCGATCTCATGAATGATATTCGTCACATCGGTTTCCAGATTCCTCTCCGGCTGAGGCTTTTTGGTTTCTGTGATACCTGGCCTTGCAATCTCCCGCACTCTTCTGTCCCCAATCTTCCGAATATGTTTGATCCGGTTTAAAAGTGTGGTGTTGTCAAAAGGCTTCAAAACATAATAGTCTGCTCCAAGACTGAATGCATCCTCTGTAATCCTCTCCTGTCCAATTGCAGATAATACGATAAACACTGGAACTTTTTTGACATTTGCGTTATGGGAAAATTTCTCCATAACGGAAAGGCCGTCCATCTTCGGCATAATGATGTCGAGAATCACCACATCCGGCTCCTTATCTTTGATTATGTTACAGATTTCTTCTCCGTTGTGTGCTTTTCCGACCAGTTCAAGGTCTTTATCTTCTTCGATCATCTGACCGAGCATGTCTGTCATTTTCGCGTTATCATCAGCAATTGCAACATTTAATTTGTCCATGAGGACCCTCCTAACTTCTATCTCCTTGGGTTTCCAGACATACCCCCTGTCACCACGGCAGTAACCGACACTGTTAGCTGCCTGCGCTTTCCCCTTGCTGGCGACAAAATTATTATAGTGGAAATCCTGTAGTAAAATCAAGATAAAAGTAGTTATTTTATCACACTTTCGTACGATATTTTTCGACATTTTTTCTCTTATATATCACAAAATTCACCAAAATGTAGGTATTTCAATCTGTATCCGGCATTTTTCCCCATATAAAAAAGAGGCACTTTTCCCGGACTTTTTCCATGTTTTTGTGCCTCTTTCCTCAACTGCAGATTATGCATTGCCTGTCATATTTTCAATAAAAATCCCATATCCGCCGGTAGAATCCTGCACAAATACATGAGTCACGGCACCAAAGAGTTTTCCGTTCTGAAGCACAGGACTTCCAGACATTCCCTGAACGATCCCACCTGTTTTTTCCAGGAGTTCTTTATCTGTGATCTGGATCACGAAGCTCTTATTAGAATCCTCATGGTTCATATCGATCCTGGTGATCTCCGCGGCATATTCTTTTACTTCGCCGTCTGTGCAGCAGAGAACAGATGCGGGTCCAATTTTCAGATCCTGTTTGTAACCCACAGGAATCTTCTTCAGATCCAGATTTTTCACCTGATCAGCATCCACAGTTCCAAAAATGCCGTTTTTACTGTTTTCGGAAATCTCACCCAGGATATTGTCAGCTTCGTATCGGATCAGACCAGATAGTTCTCCAGGATTTCCTTTTTCTCCTTTCTGGATCCCCAGAATCTGGGCGTTGTAAAGATTTCCATCTGCGATACTTAAAAGTTCGCCGGTATCCACATCGCTGATCCCGTGACCAAGAGCACCGAACCCTCCATTTTCGTCCACATAAGTCAGGGTTCCGATTCCCTGTGTATCGTCCCTCACCCAGATGCCAAGCTTATAGTTTCCTTTCTCATCTTTCACCGGCGTCAGGGACAGGGGAATCGTCTCTTTTCCCCGGCGGACCTTCAATGTTACAGATTCTCCGCAAAGATCTGCAAGATCCTCCAGAAGATCCTGCTTGCACTGGATCCGGTTCTGATCAAAAGCCACAATATAATCTCCCGGCTTTACAATGTCCCGGGCCGGTTCTTCCATCTCACCACTTTCCGAAAGGATCTCGCCTGTATCAATGATCAGAACTCCTTTCGTCTGCATATAAATACCTACTGCATCTCCGCTTGCATATACTTCTTTTGCAGTTATATTTTTTACCTTCACATCCTTAAAAGGGATCACTCCCAAGAGTCTGCAGTGCAACTTATAGCTGTCTTTTCCTGAAACGGTGATCGCATCATCAAAGCTGATAAAAGGGCGTTTAAGAAGATTGGCTACTTCCCGGCTGTCCTCATGATCCACCAGAATCTGATCCGGGATTTTTCTGTCCAGAAGCCGGTAGCCCAGCCATCCCATCAGAATCAGATCCAGCGCAAGAAATACAAGGAGCCAACATCGGTATTTTCTTTTTCTGTTCATCTTACGTCACATCCTTTGTAATTTTCTGATACAAGCAAATCCCCACCCACTGCTTATTGCTTTTCGCAACTGAAGCAGGGGACTGACTTGATTCGGTTAAAAAAGAGGACCGACCTTTCGGCCGTCCTCTCTTAGTATGTAACGTATAAATTATTTCAGTCTTGTATTTTTTTGTTGCTGTGCCAATTCCTTCATCTCTCTTGCATTTCCAAGAACAGCCGGCGTGATCTGGGCACCGCCCAGAAGTCTGGCAAGCTCACGAACAGATTCCTCTCCTTCCAGAGGATGGATCTGGGTGATGGTTTCTGTTCCTTCTACATGTTTCTCAATCTCAAAATGGGTATCTGCCATTGCTGCGATCTGTGGAAGATGTGTGATACAAAGCACCTGCCTGTGCTGTCCGATCACTGCCATTTTTTCAGAGACCTTCTGTGCAGTACGCCCACTGATCCCTGTATCGATCTCATCAAAGATCAGTGTATCGATCTGATCTTTATCTGCAAGGATCGCTTTGATGGCAAGCATGATCCTGGAAAGCTCACCACCGGATACAATCTGTCCCAGCGGTTTTCTACTCTCACCTGGATTTGTGGAAATCTCATATTCCACCGCATCATAACCATTATCTGTATAATTTTTTCTGCGGTCAAAACGGATAGAAAAATCCACATCCTCAAAATTCAGTTCCTTCAATCCTTCGATAATCTTTTCATCCAGCTGCTTACTGTATTTTTTCCGGATCTCTGAAAGTTCATGCGAAGCTTCCTCAAGAATCTTTTCTGCCTGCATAAGTTTTTCTTTCAGTAACCGGAAATTTTCTTCGAATCTTTGAAGTTTTTCTAATTTTTCCTGCTGTTCCTTCTGATAAGACAAAATTTCATGGATCGTCTGTCCATACTTTGCCTTCAGACTATTGATCAGATCCAGTCTTTTTTCTGTTTCGAAAAAAGTCTCTTCGTCAAAAGTCAAACTATCCATATAAGAAGACAGATCACGGCAGAAGTCACTGAGAAGTGAATCGATTTCCACAAGAGCTTCCTGTAAAGGTGCAAGATCCTTATCGTAATCTGCAATTCTTGAAAACTCTTTCAGGGCATTTCCGGTCATATCTGCGGCGCCCTGTTCATATCCGGTCATCCCACGGACCATTTGTGCTGTTTCCATGATTCTTCTGGCATTGCTCAGCTTCCGGTAGCGGTCCTCCAGTGTTTCGTCCTCTCCTGGAATAAGAGCTGCCTCCTCGATCTCATTGATCTCAAATTCCAGAAAGGCTTTTTCGCGGTTGCGCTGTTCCTCATCCATATCCAGTGCTTTCAGCTGATCCGCACAGTCCCGATACTCCTGATAAGCTTTCCGGACCTTCTCCCTGGCAGGAAGGATCTGTTCTTTTCCGTATACATCCAAAATAGCCAGCTGGCGGTCTCCATAAAGAAGTGACTGATGCTCATGCTGTCCGTGAATGTCCAGAAGACAGGCTGCTGCTGCTTTCATCTGGCTGACAGTACTTGTCTCTCCGTTGATCTTGTTGATACTTCTGCCGTCCATGATCTTGCGGGACATCAGCACCTGTCCGTCTTCCGGATAGATGTCAAGCGCCGCAAGGGACTCTCTGGCTTTCGTGTTTTCAACCTGAAACAGCAACTCTACCAGGGCATAGGAAGCATTTTCACGAATCATGCTTCTGGAAGTTTTTCCACCCAGGATGAGCTGTATAGATCCTAACAGAATGGATTTTCCGGCTCCGGTCTCACCAGTTAAGATATTTAAGCCTGGTCCGAATTCCACCTCTGATTCCTCTATCAGTGCAAGATTTTTTACATGCAGATGTACTAACATTGATTTCCTTTCTGGCATAAAGCATTTACATATTCTGTCATTTTATTTTCCTCTGGATAAGATCCCGCCAAGCTTCTGAACTACACCCGGTGCCTGTTCAGAGGTTTTCACCACACACATAATGGTATCATCTCCGGCAATACATCCCAGGATTTCCGGCCATTTCATGGCATCAAGAGCTGCTGCTGCCGCCATGGCCATTCCCGGAATTGTTTTTACCACTACGATATTCTGTCCGATGTTCATAGCGATCACTGCATCTTTCAGAACTCTGGAATATTTATCACTTAACACATCCGGTGTATGTTCTTCCAGGATCGCATATCTGGACTTTCCGTTGCTGCCTGCAACCTTTGTCATTTTCAGAGCACGGATATCTCTGGATACGGTAGCCTGCGTAACCTTAAAACCGGCCTCATTCAGTCTTGCCGCAAGTTCTTCCTGTGTATCGATCTCGTACTGACGGATCAGTTCGATAATTTTTTCATGTCTTGCTACTTTCAAAATTGAACCTCCTGCATCAGCTGTTACTCATTTTCTGTCTCAGAACCTCCACAAAGCTCAGATGGTTCAGCTTGAGGATTTTTGTCCTGACTGTGGCTTTCCGGATCACGATCCGATCACCGGTGACCATGGATATCTGGGTATCCCCGTCGAAAGAGGCCACCGCTTTCTCAATAGTATTATGTCTTCCCTCACCGATCTCTACTGTAACTGCCTCTTCCCCGGAAAGAATGATACTTCGGGTGTTCATGGTATGGGGAGCGATGGGGGTCATGATCATCATACTGGCACTGGGAGAAACCACGGGACCTCCCGCTGACAGACTATATCCGGTAGAACCGGTCGGAGTGGAAATGATGATACCATCTGCATTGTATGAATTCATATATGCATCATTAACATAATTCTTGAAACGGATCACACGGAGATGTCCTTCTCTTCCGATCACAATATCATTTAATGCGATATCTTTTCCAATAAGTTCCTCTCCACGATAGATCTTTCCTTCCAGCATCATACGATCTTCCAGCTCATAGTCATCTGACAGAAGCCGATCCAGAGCCGGATACACGGAATTTTTATCCACCTCGGCAAGAAATCCCAGAGTTCCCAGATTGATTCCAAGAAGAGGGATATCCAGATGCACCACATCCCTTGCAGCCTGCAGAAGTGTTCCATCTCCCCCCAGTACAATAATGCACTGTGTATCCTGCGGAATCCCATCCGGGTCCGTATAATGATACGGTCCTTCCATTTTTTCGGTGATCTTCTGCACATGACACCTGGCACCATGCTTCTCCAGATAGGCAATGATCCTATTAGAAAATGTCAGTTCCGGATCCTTGGCACTGTTTGGAATTATATAAAATCTGTCCATATTGCTTCAGTCCTTTCCAAACATCAGTCCAGCTGTCCGTGGGCTTCCTTTACCACATCCTCTACGGATACGTCAAGACTCACAGGTACTTCTGTTCCTTCCGGATGTTTTTTCAGATGAAGGAGATATTCAATATTTCCCTCAGGTCCCTTGATGGGAGAAAAGGAAAGATGACAGGGCTCCATAGAAATACTCATGGCATAATCTCTGACTTTCTCAATGACTTCTTCATGGACCTTCGGATCACGGACAACACCTTTTTTTCCGACTTTTTCTCTGCCGGCCTCAAACTGAGGTTTGATGAGACATACGATCTCTCCGTCCTCTGTGAGAAGGTTTCTTACAGGAAGAAGCACTTTTGTAAGGGAGATAAAAGAAACATCGATCGAAGAAAATGCTGCCGGACCTTCCAGATCTTCCGGTACCACATAGCGGATATTTGTTTTTTCCATGCATACAACTCTTGGATCATTCCTGAGTTTCCAGTCCAGCTGTCCATATCCCACATCAATGGAATAGACTTTGACCGCTCCGTTCTGAAGCATACAATCTGTGAAACCGCCGGTGGATGCGCCTACATCCATGCACACCTTATCCTTCAGCGTCACGCCAAAATTTTTCATGGCTTTTTCCAGCTTCAGTCCGCCTCTGCTGACATAAGGAAGAGTCTTTCCTCTTACCTCCAGCTTGGCAGTCTCAGCAAACATGGAGCCAGCCTTGTCTTCCTTCTGACCGTTGACATATACTTCCCCGGCCATGATATACGCTTTTGCTTTTTCGCGTGACGGTGCAAGTCCCTGTTCCACCATCATGATATCCAGTCTTTTTTTCATATTATCCTCCAACAGCCCGGCTCTTTATGTGCCGGGCTGTAAAATGCCTCACAGCTTCGTATTCTTCTGCAAAGGCTATGTCCTTTATTTTCTGTTATTCACAAGATTTTCCCAACTCTGTTCTACCGCATCCAGGATTCCCTGTACATTTAAACCTATTTTCATTCGCTGACGGTCCACCGTTCCATGCTCAATAAAATGATCCGGTATTGCCAGTGGAAGAACTCTTACTTCCGGATGACAGGCTTCCATATAAGCAGATACATGTTCTCCGAACCCACCGCTTTTTACATTCTCCTCCACAGTGACCAAAAGACTGTGGTTCTGCGAAAGCCGATCAAGAAGCTCTGTATCCAGAGGCTTTACAAAACGGACATTGACAAACGTAGCTCCTGCTATTTTGTGATCTCTTATCTCTTCACAGACCTTCTGACAGACAGAAACCATGCTGCCAACCCCGAGAACTGCAATCTCACTGCCTGGAGTGATCACTTCACTTCTTCCCTTCTTAAGTGGCTCATGACATTCTTCCATATCGGTACATGCCGATCCTTTCGGATATCGGATCGCACAGGGACCATCCAGCTCTTCTACTGCAAATTTCAACATCTCCTCAAGCTCTTTTCCATTCTTGGGAGCCATAACTGTCATATTGGGAATCATGGACAGATAGGAAAAATCAAAGCATCCATGATGTGTTTCACCATCTGCTCCGACAAATCCTGCCCTGTCAATGGCAAAGATCACATGAAGATCCTGCATACATACATCGTGAAGGATCTGATCGATCCCTCTCTGCAGGAACGAAGAATATACCGCAAAAACCGGGATCATTCCCCCAAGTGCCATGCCTGCCGCAAAGGTTACTGCATGTTCTTCCGCAATACCCACATCAAAAAAACGCTCCGGGAATTTCTTCCGGAATCGGTTCAGTCCGGTTCCATCTGGCATAGCAGCTGTAATAGCAACTACTTTTTTGTTCTTCTCTGCCAAAGAACATATTGCACCGGAAAAATGATCCGTATATGTCGGCGCTGTTTTTGCTGCAAGAGGTCTGCCACTCTGGATGTCAAAAGGACCTGTTCCGTGAAAACGCTCCGGATGGGAAGATGCCGGTCCATAGCCTCTGCCTTTTTCTGTAAGGACATGGACAACAACCGGTCCCTCCACTCTCTTTGCCTCATTAAAAAGCTTCATCATCTGGCGCATATTATGGCCATCTACCGGTCCCAGATAAGTCAGCCCCATATTTTCAAAAAGCATTCCGGGAATGATCAGCTGCTTGATGCTGCTCTTGGTCTTTCGGACCGTATCTACCACGGCGGTTCCAACATGGGGAATCTTTTTGAGTGTTTTTGTCACGCCGATCTTCATTCCTGTATAAGTCTCAGCTGTACGCAGAGCGCTTAAATAGGTGGACATTCCTCCTACGTTCTTGGAAATAGACATGTTATTATCATTGATGATAATAATAAAATTAGTCTTCAGCTCAGCCGCATTGTTCAATGCTTCATAAGCCATCCCACCGGTAAGCGCACCATCTCCGATCACGGAAACCACATGGTATTTCTCTCCCATCAGGTCTCTGGCACGGACATAGCCAAGTCCTGCGGAAATGGAATTGGAACTGTGTCCGGTATCAAACGAATCACAGTTACTTTCATTCCTTTTTGGAAAACCGCTTAAACCTCCTTCTTTACGAAGATCCTTAAAGCCGTCTTTTCTTCCTGTAAGGATTTTATGTGTATAAGCCTGATGTCCCACATCCCAGATCAGCTTATCCTGTGGAAGATCAAGCACATTATGCAGAGCAAGAGTCAGCTCCACCACACCCAGATTGGATGCCAGATGGCCACCTGTCTCACTTACACTCTGGATCAAAAAGCTCCTGATTTCCTCAGCAAGGCGCGGAAAATCCTCCAATGAAACTTTATGAATATCATTTGGCTTTTTAATTTTTTCCAGAATCATTTGTACCCTTCCTTTGTTCTTTCTATTTCCTGCGGCTGACAAGACTTTCCACAAGAAGATCCAGAAATCCGTTCTTCCTGTCAAGGTCGTCTAAAAGTTCTACCGCATGGTCAGAAAGTTCTTTAACCCTGCTGGCTGCTGCCGGGGCTCCAACAAGGCTTACATAGGTAACCTTGTTGTTTTTTTCATCACTGTGGATCGGTTTTCCCAGTTCCTCCTGGGTACTGGTCACATCAAGGATATCATCCTGGATCTGAAAAGCCAGCCCGATGTTTTCTGCAGCCTGCTCCACAACCTTAAGTTCTTTCTCAGATGCCCCTGCCAGCACAGCACCGGTCATCATGGAAGCCTCGATCAATGCGGAGGTCTTGTTTTTGTAAATATAATCCAGCATCTTGTGTTCCAGAGGTTTCCCATCATTCTCCACATCAACACTCTGTCCACCAAGCATACCGTTGATGCCGGTCTTATCTGCAATAATCCGCATAGCGGCTATCACACGGTCTTTATCCTCGGTCAGATCAAAGGCGGAAAGCATCACTTCATAAGCTCTGTTAAGGAGTGCCACACCGCTTAAAACGCCCATGGCCTCTCCGTATACTTTATGTGTGGTCAGCCTTCCCCTTCGGTAATCATCGTTATCCAGTGCAGGGAGATCATCATGGATCAACGAATGTGTATGGATCATCTCCATAGCCGCCATAAAAGGCTCACAAAGCTTATCCTTTCCTCCAAACAGCTCGTAGGTTTCCCTGATCAGGATCGGGCGGAGTCTCTTTCCACCTGCCGTCATACTGTAATTCATGGCCTCTGCCATGGTTTTTGCAAAACCGGATTCTTCCGGAAGATATTCCCGGATCACATGTTCTGCTTCTTCTGTTCTTCTTTTCAGTTCTTCTTTAAAATTCACGAAATGTCCCATCCTCATTCATCTGAAGCATCTTTTTTTCTACAGTATCCAGTCTTCCGTTCAGATCCTTTAGGAGCTCCATTCCCTGTCTGTAGAGGCGGAAAGACTCCTCAAGAGGTGTTTCTTTATCCTCCAGCTTCCGGGCAAGCAGATCAAGCTCCCCAAAAGTATCTTCTATGGATTTCTCTTCTTTCTTTGCTTCTGCCATTATCGCTCTTCCTTCCTGATGCGATCCGCAACTGCTTCTATGACTCCATCGGTTACTGCAATGGAGATCCTGTCACCTTTTTTTATCTGACTGATCTCTGTCACCACATGTCCGTCTGAGTCGGACACAAATGCATATCCTCCATTTAGCTTTCTTAATGGAGAAAGTCCCTCAAACCGCTGGATCCATATTGCCAGTTCATGTCTTTTCTCTGTAAGCTTTTGTTCCATGGAAGAACGCAGGCATTCCTCCAGCTCCGATGCATACTGACGTTTTTCACGTAACATGGACTCCGGGCTCAGATACTGGAATCTGTTCTCATAGGCCTTAAGTTTTGCAGCAAAAAGTTCTGTCTTACTGTTCATGGCACGCTGCAGACGGTCTCCGTACATATGAAAGCTCTCCAGAACACTGCGAAAATCATCCACTGCCAGCTCTGCTGCAGCAGATGGTGTAGGTGCCCGCAGGTCTGCTACAAAATCCGCAATGGTAAAATCCGTCTCATGTCCCACTGCCGAGATCACCGGTGTCCTGCACTCAAAAATAGCACGGGCAACGCTCTCCTCGTTAAAGGCCCAGAGATCTTCAATAGAGCCACCTCCACGGCCGACGATGATCACGTCCACCCCTGCTTTATCCAGCATCCGGATTCCCTTTACGATACTCTGCGCCGCTCCCTCTCCCTGCACAAGTGCCGGATAAAGGATCACCTGCAGATATGGATTCCTTCTGCCTGCAATATTGCGGATATCCTGTACTGCTGCACCAGTAGGTGCTGTCACCACGCCAAGGGTATGAATAAAATGAGGAATGGGCTGCTTATATTCCTGTGCAAACATCCCCATATCCTCAAGTTCCTGTTTCAGTGCCAGATACCGTTCATAGAGGGCACCAGCACCTTCCAGTGTGATCTCTTTTGCATAAAGCTGATAACGCCCGTCTCTCTCATATACGTCTACAATTCCGCCTGCAACTACCTTATCCCCGTCCTTCATGCGAAAAGCAAGACCCCTACGGTGTCCCGCAAACATCACACAGCTTAATGTGCCTGTTTCATCCTTCAGGGAAAAATAAATATGTCCGCTGGTATGGTATTTACAGTTGGATACCTCTCCCTTTACATAGACTTTTCGGAGAAAGTAATCCTGGGTAAACATATTTTTGACATAATGGTTTACCTGACCGACAGAATAGACATTTCTCATGCGTTCTCTTCCGGGGCTTCTGCTGCCTTCTCTTCTGTATCAGCAGTCTCCTCCTCGTTTTTCTTCTCATCCTTCTCAGATGCGATCTTACCCAGTACTCCATTTACAAAGGAGCCGGAAGCATCTCCGCCAAATCTTTTGGCAAGTTCTACCGCTTCGTTGATAGCTACTCCTGTCGGTACGTCTGCATCATATTCCATCTCATATACTGCCAGACGAAGTGCCGCAAGATCCACACGGCTCATACGCTTTGTCTTCCATCCACGGCTTGCACTGTTCAGCTGTGCATCGATCTCTTCCAGATGTTCTTTCACATGTGCGTACTTCTTCTTCATATATTCCTGGTCCTGTTCTGAAAGTTCTCCAAGACCTTCAAAATAAAGAGAGAGCTGTTCTGTCATCTCTTCTTCTGAATTAAACTCTGTCATAAACATAAGTTTAAATACATGTTCTCTCTGTTCTCTTCTTCTCATAATTTCCTCCTAAGACGGAAAAAAGGAAAGGTTTACTTTCCTTTTTCGTTCTCCATATCCACGCTGGCAATATGAATATTTACATCTGCAACCTCAAGTCCTGTCATATTCTCAATAGCGGATTTAACCTTCTCCTGAACCTTCTTGCTTGTCTCAAGAATGTTTCTGCCATACTCGATATTCAGTGACAGATCCACGGTAACGACTCCTTCCAGAATGGTTACTCTCACGCCCTTGGACAGATTCTTCTTTCCAAGTTTACTTACCAGCTCATTGGTGATATTTCCTGCCATGGAAGCAACTCCATCCACATCTGTTGCTGCAAGTCCTGCAACGATCGCAACAACCTCATCTGCAATGTGAACTTCACCGATTCCGCCCAAATCCTGTATCTTATATGTTGTTCTTTTTTCTGCCATGGGAAACCCTCCTACGGATATAATATTTTTGTTCGTAATTTTATACTATTATATCAAAAAAAGTTATGAAATAAAAGGGCTTATTTACTGAATTCTGTCAGTACCAGATCAGGGTTTCTGTCCTCAACCATGCCAACACTCCATGCATTGACAAAGAGCAGCAACGGATTTCCCTTAAGGTCTGTGACTTTCTTCATATCAGAAGTTCCCACGATCTTGTCTACTTTTACAGTCTCCTTGTTGGCGATCCAGCGGATATGCTCATATGGAAGTGTTTCCAGGCGGATATCTACATTATACTCATTCTCCAGACGGTATTTCAGGACATCAAACTGCAGGATACCAACAACACCCACAATGATCTCTTCCATACCGGTATTAAACTCCTGGAATATCTGGATTGCACCTTCCTGAGCGATCTGGTTGATACCTTTTACAAACTGTTTTCTCTTCATGGTATCGATCTGACGCACACGTGCGAAATGCTCCGGCGCGAAGGTCGGGATCCCCTCAAAGGCAAATTTCTTTCCAGGTGCGCAGATGGTATCTCCAATAGAAAAAATACCCGGGTCAAAGACACCGATGATATCACCTGCATAAGCCTCCTCCACAACATGACGGGATTCTGCCATCATCTGCTGCGGCTGAAGAAGTCGCATCTTCTTGTCTCCCTGCACATGATAAACCTCTTTGGTCGCATCAAACTTGCCTGAACAGATCCTCATAAATGCGATACGGTCTCTGTGAGCCTTGTTCATATTAGCCTGAATCTTAAATACAAAGGCTGAAAAATCATCACTCATAGGATCTACCGGTCCGCAGTCTGCAGTTCTCGGAAGCGGAGAAGTGGTCATCTTCAGGAAATGTTCCAGAAATGTTTCCACACCAAAGTTGGTAAGAGCAGAACCGAAAAATACCGGTGTCAGCTGTCCTTTGCTGACCTCTTCCTGAGAAAACTCCGCGCTTGCGCCATCCAGAAGCTCGATTTCTTCCATCAGCTGCTCTTTCTGCTCAGGATCCATGACCTCATCTGCACGGGGATCATTAATATCAATCTCTTCTATCACACCTTCCTTGGTGCCCTTCTGTGTATCGGAAAAGGTAAGGATCTTCTTTGTATTACGATCAAACACACCCCGGAATTTCTTACCGGAGCCGATTGGCCAGTTGATCGGACAGGTTGCAATACCAAGCTCTTTTTCGATCTCATCCAGAAGATCAAAAGTATCGTTGGCATCTCTGTCCATCTTATTGATAAAAGTAAAGATCGGAATGTGTCTCATAACACAGACCTTGAAAAGCTTACGGGTCTGTGCCTCAACACCCTTGGATCCATCGATGACCATAACTGCTGAATCCGCAGCCATCAATGTACGGTAGGTATCCTCGGAGAAATCCTGATGTCCAGGTGTATCCAGAATGTTTATACAATATCCGTCATAATGGAACTGAAGAACGGATGAAGTAACGGAAATACCTCTTTCCTTCTCGATCTCCATCCAGTCTGATACTGCATGGCGGGCCGTAGCCTTACCCTTTACACTTCCGGCCAGATTGATGGCCCCTCCATACAGCAGAAATTTTTCTGTTAATGTTGTTTTACCAGCATCCGGATGAGAGATGATGGCAAATGTTCTTCTTTTTTCTATTTCTTTCGTATACTTCGACACGTGAGCCTCCTGTATATTCTCTGATATCTCTATTTTACTATAACCTTTCCTATTCTAGTATAGACAAGGCTTTGCTGTCAAGGCAATTCAGTCGTAAATTCCCTCTGTATCAATAGTCTGATCGTTCTGGATATCTGCAGCCGTCTCTGCGTCCTCAGATGTTTGATCCGCCGGATCGCTTTCCACAGATGCAGCGGTATCCTGCACCTCCTCACCTGTACTTTCCGCATTATCCTCTGCACCTCCCGTATTTTTTTCAGCTTCATCTGCAGTATTTATGACATCCGATGCATTTTTACTTTGACTCAGAGGCGTGATCACAATGCTCTCTGCTGCCACACCGGTTTTCCTCTTTACAATATCCTCGATCTGTGCACGTTTTGCATCCTCCAGATCTGCATCCGGCACCACAACATCCGCAGTTTCACCCGTTAGATTTACGATCACATTTTCAAAGCCCTTCGCCTCCAGAAGAAGCTCTGCAGCCGCCTCTTTTTCTGTAAGATCTGTCATGGAAACCATTGTGTTAATAGCATTCTGTTTTTCCTCTTCGCTGATATCTTTATTACTGATGATCGCCTGCAGGTCCGCTTTGTTCTGGGAACGCACCTGCTCCCTGCTGACTTTTGCCTGTGCTGCAAAATCCGAAGCACCGGTAAGTACGGCCTCGCCCGGGGATGCGGTATCCATCACCTCCGACTGGGTTGTGCCATCTGCCCCGTTCTCATCCAGAAGGGCTGTTTCATCGGTCAGGTCATAATCCACGTCATCCAGGATACTGCTGCTGTCTGTACTCGTCTCCTTATCCTTAAATCCCAGATCCACATCTGCGAAATTCAGATATCCGGCCACAGCAATGAGAATGGCCAGCGAGGTGATGATTACCTGATTTTTCTTCATGATCTTTTTCACTTCTACTCTCCTCATTTCATTTTCATTATTCTAATTTTATTAGCGTCGATCTGAAATAATGCCATAATTGCCTGCTGAATATTCTGGACTGTCACTGCGCTGCCTGCTCCCTGGGCCGCCACCAGCACACCGGTAACTTCATTTTTGCTGCTTATGGAAAAGTTTTCCGTATTTCCCTCATCCCCGGTCATAATGATCACTTCCACTTCTCCGACTCCTTCCACATTGGAAAGCAGTTCCTCAAGGCGGCTCTCCAGGCGGGTTTTCTCCGCATTCTGATTCTCTGCTGTTTTACTGTTCTTTCGGGTTACCGGAAGTCCTGCCACCAGAAGAAGGATTCCCAGAAGAAGGAAAACTCCCCACTCCTTCCATCCCATCCTCAGAAGCCAGGATCTGATACTGTCCTTTCCTGAGTCCGCAGATTCTTTCGAGCTCATTTTTCACCGCCTCCCTCTGTTTTTCTGTGACTGTTCCATAAAGTGTTATGGTCAGCTGAAGTTCTTTCTCCATATCTACTTCTGTTTTTGCCGAAAAAACCCCTTCTTTCCTGAGGATACCCTGAACCTGATCCTTCAACTCCTGTTCATATGCTCCTTTAAGAAATGTTTCCCTTATTCCTTCTGCTTCTGTCTTCATACGTACCTGTTCTTCTCTCCCATAATTATTGCTGAATCCGGACAGAAGTTTTTCACTTTTTCCCACTACGGCAAATATAGGCGTACAGATCAAAAGCACCAACAGAAGCCCCATAAACAGCCGTATATACTGCTCATAACGCTTATCAGGCAGAATATGCAGAAGTGCTGTAGTAAGTACATGAAAAAAAGCCAGGCTTTTCATCCACTGATAAAGTTCTGTTCTCATCCCAAGCCTCCTCCTGCCATCAGGATCAGAAATGTAAGCATACATAAAATTTCCGCAGTAAACAGGATTCTCATCAGAAGTGCACATCCCTCTGCCATGGTACCAAAGGCTTCTACCAGCCGTTTGTCTGATACAGGCTGCGCCGCAGCCGCCAGAAAGCGATAAGTCAGTGACAAAAGTCCATATCGGACCAATGGCCCCGCCCCCACCGCCAGGATCACCAGTAAAAGCGCAATGCCCAGACTGTTTCTTACAAGAACAGCTGTGGTAAGGACCAGTTCCGTAACTGCATTTACCGCGCTCCCGATCCCAGGAAGAGCACCGGCAGTTTTTCCCACAGCACTCCGCTTCAGAGAATCCATTACCGGAGCTACAAGCCCACGCACCACCTGCAGTCCTGCTGCCACTCCAAGTAATGTCCGAAGCCCCCAGGAGATCACCGTCTCGATCAGCTCAGCCATTTTTCCCAGCATTTCTTCCCTGGAAAGATGATTTACAAATCTCAGAAGAATATATAAACTCACTCCGGGAAGCAGTACTTGTTCCAGGATCCATTGAAAAAGCCACACCAGAAGCAGTACTCCCTGATAAAAAGCAGCTGCACTGGATGCACCTGACGCTGCTGCCACTGCCATAAAATACACCGGTGAGAGTTCCTTCATAAACTCCGTGATCCACGCAAGTATTGAAAGCAGTGATGCACTCAAACCGGAAAAACTGTTCATCAGAAGAGTAAAAACAAGAAGATACACCACATAAAAACTGATCTCTCCCACCTGCCCGTTATCAAAGGCACCGGCAAACCCGGAAAAAACGGCAGCGAACAACAGCAGAAGCAGTAACTTCACGATCAGCTCTTTTTCTCTTTCAATGCCATAAAAAAGGAGACTGTGCAAAAATTCCCGCACACTCTCCTCCGAAAGCACCTCTTCCCCTGACAACAGTCTGTGAAACGCTTCTGTAACAGAAAATGTTTTTTCTCCAAGCATCTCATCTACCATGGACTGCAGGTTGGTAAGCTCCATCTGATCTGTGATCTGTTGTTCCGCCGAAGAAGCATAAACGATCACACCGCCAAAACAGTTTATAACTACAGCAAGAAACAGGGCTGCACAAATCTCTGACCAATATCTTTTCATGCAAGAAATCCCTGTATAGTATCCAGCAGTGCCAGAAGAACCGGCATACTTAAAACCATTACAGATAACCGGCAGAACAGTTCGATCTGTGCACCAGTGGAGGAATATCCTGCATCTCTGCATATACCGGATGAAAATTGTCCGATATAGGTGATCCCGATCATCTTCAGCAAAGTAGTGATATAGCTTCCATCAATCGGGAGACTCTGTTTCAGTCTCTCCAGGGACTGGAACAGATAGCTGATCTTCCCTACCGCTAATCCCAGTATCACAAGACCTATTCCCATCGTAACAAGGCTTACATACTCCGGTGCACGGTCTTTCAGAAGAATTCCCAGAAGAACCCCCGCTGTTCCCAGAACAGAAATCTTCAGAATATCCACGGTTCTTTCCCTCCCCTACAGTACAAAAAGCTGCTGGATATTTTTAAAAAGCTCATAAATATACGGCACGATCCAGAACAGTACTAAAAGAAGTCCTGAAAAACTCACCAGAAAAGCCTGTTCCTCCCTTCCGCTATGTTTCAGGATCTGAGAAAGAACAGAGACCAGGATCCCTACTGCACCGATCTTAAATATGATACTGACCTCCAAATGATCCCTCCTTTTCTTCTGAAAGCCTGTCCTTCCTACTACTGTCTGATAAACAATACTATACCAGGAGAACCGCAAGCAGCAGGCCTCCAAGAATCCCAATTCCCTGGTACAGTTTTTTCTTTCCGGAAACCTCCGCTTTCCGCTTCAATATCTCTGCTTCCAAATTATTTTCATACAGGGAAAGCTGTCGCATCTGCATTTCCAGATCCATATAGCCCAGATATTCTCCGAAAGAAAAAAAAGCGTCCTTTTCCCCATGGGTAAGGCAGCTTTTTTTCAGGGCGCTTTCCGCACATTCCCTGCATATCTGTGAAAGTTTTTCTCCTGTTCCCGCTTTCATCCTGTCCGCGGCACTGATGAGAAACTCTCTGTATTTTCCATTCATTCTTCCTGCGGCTCCATAAAAAGCATCCGGCAGTGATGCATTCCCGCAGCGGATCTCGCCTTTCAGGCAGATCACCATCTGAAGCAGTTTTTCCAGTATACGGATCTGCTCCGAAAGTCTCATACTTCCGGAAAATCCCATTCCGGCTCCTGCCGCCACTACCAGAATACATCCTACAATCCGGTACATAGGCATTTCCCATTTTCATCATAGATTCCTTCCACGATTCCTGCACGTTCATGCTTTCCCAGAAAAATATATCTCTGGAAAACCCGCGCTTCCCACAATTTCCGGAAAAACGGCTGGGATAATGTTTCTTCCATGGAAGCTCCATGTGCAGTTGCGATCAGACGACATCCACAGTGGATAACTGATTCCACAGCCTTGAAATCTTCTTCTTTTCCAAGTTCATCCACAGCAACCACAACCGGCGACATTGACCGAATCAGCATCTGCATCCCTTCTGCTTTCGGACAGCCGTCCAGGATATCCGTACGCATTCCAAGGTCATTCTGAGGGATCCCCTGATAGCATCCGGCCAGCTCACTGCGCTCATCGACTACTCCTACCGTAACACCGGAAATATTTCCCCATCCATTACTCATCTGCCGGATGATATCCCGAAGAAGCGTGGTCTTCCCACATCTGGGCGGAGAAACGATCAAGGTATGCATGATCTGCTCTCTTGTCTGGATATATGGCAGCACTTCTTCTGCACATCCCTGGATCTCATGTGCCAGACGGACATTGATGCAGGAAATATATTTCATCCCACGGATACGGTTTCCGTCCAGGATCACCTTTCCGGTAACTCCTACACGGTGCCCACCCTGTACACTCAAAAACCCCTGGCGAATCTCATCTTCATAAGCATACAGGGAATAGCCGCTGACATACTCCAGTGTTTCCTTAAGATCCTCCCGCGTAACCAGATAAGGTTCTGTATCTTTTTGCCGGAGGAAACATTCTCCCCCATCATAAGTGAGGAACAGAGGTCTTCCCACGCGGAGACGTATCTCATATAATTTATCATAATCAAGGTCTGCATCCACCAGAAGCTGGCGGACATTACTGGCAAACAGGTTCTGGATCTGGTTTGCGTCCATGTTTTCACCTCTTACACTTAAATATATTGCGGACATGCCGGATTTAGTACCTGTTGTCTTTTTTGATGCTCTCTCGTTTTTTCTTTATTCCGACAGAAAAAAAAGACTTTCTTCTTCGTCATAGGTCTCCATCTTCGAAAGATTCAGCTTCAGGACCCGATCCACAATATTTACGGAGGACGCACGGTATGCATAGGCACAGGATTCAAACATCACATAAAGGCTGTCACCCTCCACCACGATCTGTTCCAGTCGTTCCGGAAAACGATAAGTTCTGGCAGAATTCTCGTTTACATACAAACGCTTATCGGATTGTTCATAAAACACCAGCCTGGATGGCAGGATTCCAAAAGAATGAGAGATCAAAAGCTTATCATTATAAAAAGCAATTCCCTGAACCTGCTCCGATATGGTGGAATAATCCAACGGAACTGCCATTTCAAAATCCATGCCCAGTTTCTCGTCCATGGTATTGATCAGTTTTCCCTCTTCGTCAACTCCGTATCGTGCAATTACACTTTCGTTATATTTTTCAAAGCAGCCTACATACAGACATCCCTTATAAAAGGTCATAAAAGAATCTCTCACGATCCCATAAAGACTGACTATCTGGAAAGTATCCACCGGCAGATGGCTGTCATCATAATCGTAGGCTTCTATTGTATCCATCTTTATACTCACTGCCTGTGCGATCCCGTTGATATTGGAGGAATACCATAATAACTTATGCTCCGGGTCATAGGCAAGTCCTCCCACATGAGGCTGTCCAGGCAGTATCACTTCTTTAATAAAATTATGTTTTTCCTTATCGATCACATAAATGACCGAATTATGTTTCTGTGTGCTGCAGTAAGCGCTGACCAGCACATAATCCTCTGTAACCGCCAGTCCCTGAGGCGTCATGGACGTACACATGGCAGGAGTGGCACCCTTTTTTGTGAGCAGCGTCCTGGTATTCTTCAGCCCGGGAATGACATATGTTCCATATTCCTTCTCTTTTTCTCTCCCATCAAAGGCAAAATAAGAGAAATCCTCTTTCTGGGAAAGCATCTGTTTCTGTCCCCGCAGTGTATACACTGCAGCACCTCGGTTTGTCACCACAGCTTTTGTGGGCAGCTCAGTTTTTGCACGGTAAACAAATGCATATAAAAAATAACATATGCACAGCACAAAAACAACTGCCAGGATCTTCAGAATGAAAATCCTGAAGCTGCGTTTCATCTCTTTGTTCATTTCATCGTCTCTATTTGCTATCTCAAAATGATGTCTTCGTATTCAAATCGTAATTCCAGGCTGTCTCTGGACCAGATTGCACCACTGTATCCCGGTTCCAGCTCCAGCATTATGTAATTTCCCTTATCCATGGAAATCGTACGCAGATCCCTGGACAGTCCCTCTCCGGTCCATTTGATATATGCCTCTCTCAAAACCCACTGGGCAAAAAAGGCTTTCTCCATATCATCTGCATCCAGGATTTCCCGTATCATATCTGCCGGCACCATTCTTTCAAGGAGCCGTTCGTAATTTACCTTCTTGTGGATCTGCACATCAATGCCCACCTCTTCTCCGGCAAACAGACACATCACATATTTTCCGGAATGTGTGATATTATAATGAATTCTTGGAAGCAGGGTAAAAAACGGTTTCCCATGTTCCCCCTTTGACCGAGGCTCAAAAGCAAGCTTCCGTCCAAATTCCCGCTCAAGTCCGATTTCCAGAAGCTTTTCCCCGATCATATGCTCCATGTTCTTGCCGTTATATTCATCTCTGATCTTCGTATAATAAATAATCCCATTCATAATCCGGCCTCCTCAAGAAAACGGGACGGTTCCCGTTCCTTCTCATACTGCTGTCTTACATAATACAGGCAGAGTTTCTTCTTTGCCCGTGTCATACCAACGTAGAAAAGCCTCCGTTCTTCCTCCAGATGTGCCTCCAGGACTGCCTTCCGATAAGGCATGCTACCTTCATTTACATTCATGATATATACATTGTCATATTCCAGACCTTTGACCGCATGAAGAGTGGATATCACCACTCCTTCCCGTTTCACATCCTGTTTCTTCGCCTGTTCTTCCAGCTTTCTGGTATACTCGTCCATATAGGCCATCCATTCTTCCAATGTTTTCATTCCTCTGGCACTTTCATGGATCCGGTTCAGGGTTTCCATAAGCTCTTCCGGTTTTATTTTACGATACCTTGCATATTCCTGCAAGTATTCTTCGTATCCCATGCCATTCCGGATAAAATTAATAGCTGCATAAGGGGCCATAGTCTTTAAGATCCGAAGATGTGTCTCCATCGTTGTGATCCTGTCACACATCCAGTCTTTGTCTTTGTAAAACTCTCCCAATGCTTTAAAATCAACGTTTTTTTCTGTCAGAGCGTCTCTGGCTATGTATCGGTTTGGCCGGTTCATGATCTCCAGAAATGTACTGCGGCTCCGGTCTCCTTCTGCCATTTTCAAATAAGCGATCATATTCCGGCAAATCCAGTGTCGGAACAGGTTGGGCAGTTTTTCCTTCATAGTGAAAGGAACCCCATACTCCATCAACGCAGCGACCAGTCCTTCGGTTTCCTGATTAGTCCTGAAAAGCAGCGCTGTATCTTCAATATTATCCCCTTCTTCCATCCGATTCCGCAGCAGGCCTGCAACTGCCATATATTCGTCTCTGGGATTTCGAAATTCTTTTATCTGCACCGGCTCTCCCGGTTCATTTGGTGTGGAAAGTTTTTTTGCATAACGGTTTTCATTGTAATTGATCACCTTCATAGCTGTATCCAGGATATTTCCACTGCACCGGTAATTGATATTCAGGATCACTGTCTCCGCATTTTTAAAATCTTCCGGGAAATTCAGCATGATCTCCGGGCGAGCGCCACGGAAATGATAGATAGACTGATCATCATCTCCCACCACAAACAGATTGTTCTCCGGTGCTGCCAGCATCTTCACGATATCATACTGAAGATGATTGATATCCTGAAACTCATCCACCAGAATATAGTGAAACTTTTTCTGCCATGCAGACAGGATATCTTTTCGTTTTTTCAGAAGTTCATAACAGCTCAACAGCATATCATCAAAGTCAAGTTTTCTTCTTTCATTCAGGAATTTTCGATATCCCTGAAAGATCTGTCGGAACACTTCATCCGGGCAGCAGGAAGAATAATAATGCTCCAGAGCGATTCTTCCACCCTTTACAACACTGATCTCCTTGGCAATATCTTCCACAAAATCCCCTTCCTGGGACTGTTCTGCAGCACAGTTTACCACCAGTTCTCTTAAAATCGCATATTTTTCTTCTTCTGACAGGATATTTCCTCCATTCAGACCATAAGCCTGTTTGAGGATCCCGTAAAACACTCCGTGAAAAGTCCCGAAAGTAACGCCGGTTCGCTGAACACTGGTAAATTTCAGAAACCGTTCTTTCATTTCCACTGCTGCTGCCCTGGAAAAAGTCACAACAAGAACAGAGGAAGCCGGTATCTTCCCTTCCTGGATCATATGTGCTGTTCTTTCTACTATGACGGAAGTTTTCCCCGAACCGGGGCCTGCCAGAACCATCATAGGTCCTGACAGGTGGGCGATCGCCCTTTTCTGAGATGGATTTCGTTTCATAACTGGATTATCGATCACACTCTTATTTATTTTCAAGCTTTTCGATTGCTGCATGTACACGTTTCAGTGTCTCTTCCTTGCCAATGATCTCCATGATCTCTGTTGCACCGGCCGGTGTCATCTGCTTGCCGGATACTGCTGTACGAAGTGGCCACATAACATAACCATTCTTATATCCGTGCTCCTTTACAAAAGCGCTTAAAGATGCATACAGCGGATCATTGGTATAATCCTCCTGTGCTTCCAGTACCGGAAGCACTTCCTTGAGAACTGCAAGAGAAGTCTCCTCTGTTGTTTTCATCTTTTTGTGGCGGTACATCGCACTGTCATACTCCGGAACTGCCTCAAAGAAATCTACAAGCTCCGGAATATCCGGGAATACTTCAATTCTGGTCTGAACCATTCCTGCGATCTTCTTAAGATCAAAGTCTTTTTTCAGAACTTCTTTCAGATACGGAAGTGCTCTCTCATAGAATGCCTCCGGATCCATCTTCTTGATATACTCACCATTCATCCATTTCAGCTTGGCAATGTCAAAAACTGCCGGTGATTTGTTGATATGATGATAATCAAATGCCTCCACAAGCTCCGGAAGAGAAAAGATCTCACGGTTGTCTGCCGGGCTCCATCCAAGGAGTGCAACATAGTTGATCACTGCCTCTGTCACAAATCCCTGATCGATCAGATCTTCATAGGAAGAATGTCCACATCTCTTGGAAAGCTTCTGATGTGTCTCGTCTGTGATCAGCGGACAATGAACATAGGTCGGGATTTCCCATCCGAATGCCTCATAAATACGATTATACTTCGGTGAAGAGGAAAGGTATTCGTTACCTCTTACAACATGTGTGATTCCCATAAGGTGATCATCAATTACATTTGCGAAGTTGTAGGTCGGATAACCGTCAGATTTGATCAGGATCAAATCCTCCATCTCCTCATTGTTAACGGTGATATCTCCGTAAATAACATCATGGAATGTAGTGGTTCCCTCTGTTGGCATATTAAAGCGGATAACATGCGGCTCACCTGCATCCAAACGGCGCTGAACCTCTTCCTTGGAAAGATGGAGACATCTCTTGTCATAAATAGAGATCTCCTTACCTGCAACAGTACGTTTCATGCTTTCCAGTTCTTCCTTGCCGCAGAAGCAGTAATATGCATCTCCCTGCTCAATAAGCTGTTTGGCATATTTCAGATACATGCCTGTTGCCTGACGCTCGCTCTGTACATACGGGCCAAATCCGCCATCCTTGTCCGGTCCCTCATCATGGAGAAGTCCTGTTTTCTCAAGAGTACGGTAGATGATATCTACAGCTCCCTCCACATAACGTTCCTGGTCTGTATCTTCAATACGGAGGATAAAATCTCCGCCTTCATGTTTTGTGATCAAATAAGCATAAAGAGCTGTTCTTAAATTACCCACATGCATTCTTCCTGTAGGGCTCGGTGCAAATCTTGTTCTGATCTTTGTCATTTCTTTTCTCCTCGTTTTTGTTGTTTCTCTTTATAGGTGCTATTATATACCCAAATCCTTCAAAATGTCCATAGGTTTTCCGGCGGAATACCCTGCCATCCCTCTCATGTATCTTCGCATATACAAAAAAAATCCTCTGAGACACTGTCGTCCCAGAGGATCCTAGATTTCTGCTTATGCTTCTACGCCTTTGTTCTTAAGATAATCGATCACATCTCCAACTGTGTTCAGATCTGTAAGCTCCTCTGCCGGGATCTCAACATTGTACTCATCCTCAAGAGCCATGACCAGTTCAAACAGGTCAAGAGAATCTGCACCAAGATCATCCTTGAAAGATGTCTCCGGTGTGATTGTAGATGCCTCACAATTTAACTGCTCTGCAAGCATTTCTTTCATTTTTTCTAACATGTCTTATTCTCTCCTTTAATCGTTACAGATCGAATCTGTTTCCTCTTTTTGAGCAAAGTATATAGTCTGCAAAAACAGTTGTCAAGAGGATTTTCCCAAAAAATGGCTCCAGGGCAAAAATATTTTGATTTTAAAACTATTTTACTCTTGAAATTTTATCTGACGGGCCACGCTGAGAGCTATTGCCATCTCCAGCATCAGGAACACAATGGACGTTCCTCCGTAACTGATAAAGGGCAAGGTGACACCTGTATTGGGCATCAGATTCAGTACAACGGCAATGTTAAGGATCACCTGCAGCGCAATATGTATAAAAATCCCGGTAACGATCAGTGAGCCAAACAGATCCGGTGCATTCTGCGCAATAAAAAACAACCTGTACAAAAGATATCCGAACAGGATCAGTACAAAAATCCCTCCGAAAATTCCAAGCTCCTCACAGATAATGGAAAAGATCATATCATTTTGTGCTTCCGGAACACTTCCAAGCTTCTGGATACTATTTCCAAGCCCGCGGCCAAAAAGCCCTCCGGAGCCAATGGCATACAATGCCTGCAGCGTCTGATAACCGCCTTCATCGGAATATTTCTCAGGCTGAAGCCATACAAGTACTCGCATAACACGGAAGCTGTCACTGTTCTTGGTCGTCGCAACCAGAAAAAGTACTCCGATCACAATAAGGATCACTCCTGCCGCTGCCACAGCAATAAACGGACGCATATCCGGATGTGCCACAAACACCATTCCAACTGTTATTCCCAGAATGATCATGGCTGTACTCAGATTATCTGTAAGTATATAAGCCGCAAGCGCAAGTCCTGCCCCCGGAAGTCCCAGGATCATACAGCTCTTTAAAGTTTTCACCTTTCGTCCCATTTTTCCGATCATGTAAGCCATCATGATAATAACCGCGATCTTTGCCAGCTCGGCAGGCTGGAAGTTGATCGGTCCGATATACAGCCATCTGGTAGCACCATGAGAGGAATGTCCCAGCGGAGTCCGCACAAGTCCCATAAGGATCAGCGAAGCCACATACAACGCAGTTGTAAAAGGAAGAAGGATATGATAATCCAGTATTTTTGAAATAAATAACGCTCCGATCAGACATGCTGCACTGATCAGTGCCTGTTTCTTAAAATAAAACATATCGTTGCCATAATTCACTTCTGCCATATATGAACTGGTGCTGTAAAGCATGACCAGTCCAAAGCACACCAGCAGTACAATAACAGCTACCAGATTATAATCATAATAATCAGATTTCTTATTCTGCTTTTTTCTGTTAAGCAGAGTTTTTTTCATTCTATCACCATCGCTTTCTGTATCTGCGAAGAATTTCCTGATATCCACGAGTAATAAAGAAAGTAAAAAAAATTCCCGGAAAGCCGCATAAATGCTGTCTTTCCGGGACGTTCCATAAATGGACCTGAGGGGAATCGAACCCCTGTCCGAAAGCCTATCCCTTAAGGCATCTCCCATCACAGTCGCTGATTTAACATTCCCTCGGCAGTACGCCCACCGACAGGCTTACTGCTTCAGTAGCTTCATGATACATCTACCGGGGCAAAGCTTACCCGGCAAGGTTTCTCACATGGTCGACGCCAGATTCCCGATGTGTGAGTGCAACGGGGCTGACGAGCAGCTTAGGCTGCTAACGCTAACTTTTCGTCTGCGTTTATATTTAGTTCCCGGTTGGTACGCAGTCCAGGAGTCTGCGGATGGCTTCCCTAACTTCAAAGCCCCCGTCGAAACCAGTACAAGCCCTTAAAAGACTTCTGTAACCGGATCATTTCCGGTCATCTCTGGTGGACAGACGAACTTCTTAGTCAGTTTTTTGACTGGGTTTAATTATACCAGAATGATTTTTCGTGTCAAGGATATTTCAAAAAAAGTCCAGACTGTACCGTTTTTTCTTACCTGTGCAGTCTGGAATATGCATTCAAACTTTGGTATTTTAAATACTGTCAAAATGATCTTTTAATTTTATGGCACAAAAAAACCCGCGTACGCGGGTTTTTTGCTGCATTATACACGTGAGAGATACTCACCTGTTCTTGTATCGATCTTCAGTTTGTCGCCCTGATTTACGAACAGAGGAACCTGAACCTGTGCACCTGTCTCAACAGTTGCCGGTTTGGTAGCACCCTGTGCTGTATTTCCTGCGAATCCTGGCTCTGTCTCAATAACCTCAAGCTCTACAAAAAGAGGTGGCTCGATCGCGAATACCTCTCCGTTATGAGAGCAAACCTTAACCATCTCATTATCCTTAACAAATTTCAGAGAATCGCCAACCTGCTCCTCTGTAAGACCAACCTGATCATATGTCTCTGTATTCATGAAGTAGTATAAACCACCATCCTGATACAGATACTGCATATCTACACGCTCAATACGTGCTACCGGGAATTTCTCTGTAGGACGGAAGGATTTCTCTAATACAGAGCCTGTGATAATGTTCTTGTATTTTGTTCTTACAAAGGCTGCGCCTTTTCCTGGTTTTACATGCTGGAATTCAACGATCTGACATACGTTTCCATCAATTTCAAGTGTGATACCATTTTTGAAATCACCTGCTGAAATCATAAATATTTCCTCCTTAATATATGCGGTTCTTTTTCGCTATGGATTATTCTATAATACCTTTTGCCATTTTTCAACTGTTTTTTTGTTTAAGCCTTCAATTTTTCTTCAATTTCTGCGATCAGTTCATCAAAAGGCTTCACTCCTGTGACAACTTTAATGTCCGCAAACTTCTCATAAACCGGATCTCTCTGTTTCAGAAGTTTCTTGATCTTCTCTTCTTTATTCTCAGTTCCTTCCAATGTGGGATTGTTACTTCCTTCCAGACGTTTGATCAACGTTGCGGCAGATCCCTTCAGATAGATGATCGTTCCCATACTCTGGAGATATTTCTGGTTCTGCTCCTGAAGAGGCAATCCCGCACTTACAGAGATTACCTTCCGTTCGCTGTCTGTGGACAGTTCCTTGACTGCCATAGTCTCCAGCGCACGGTAAAATGCTTCTCCAAAGCGTTCAAATATCTCCTTTACTGACATGTTCATTTTTTTCACGATCAGTCTGTCCACGTCAATAAACGGAAGCCCCAGGTCCTTCGCCAGTCTCTTTCCAACTCGTGTCTTTCCTGAACCCATAAAGCCGATGATTACAATATGGTTCATGAATTCTTTCCCTCCTCTTTTTGGTAAAAATGTAATACTATTTTTTCCAGATAACGCTTCAGCACGATCTGGATCTCCTCTTTTGGATGAATCGGTTTCACAAGGATCGTCCGGATCCCCGCCCTCTTTGCTCCATAAATATCCGTAAACAGCTGATCTCCTATAAAAATCGTCCTGTCAAGATCGGTTCCGATCACCTGGCAGGCTTTTTTATAATTTTTCCCAGCCGGTTTATGGGCATTTTCTATAAAATCCCCCTCTACTGCTTTGGCAAAGGGCTCTACACGAGGTTTCTGGTTATTGGATACAAAACAGTATCGAAACCCGAGAGCCCTTAGCTTTTCAAACAGTTTCTTTGCCCGGTCATCTGCCGGTGCCCCGTGGGGAACAATAGTATTATCGATATCGAAGAGCAACCCTCTGTATCCTTCTTTGTACAGCTTCTCATAATCGATCCCATACGCAGAATCCAGATATTCATCCGGAAAAAAACATCTGAACATCTATTCCACCTCAGTCCTTTCCTATCGCTCGCAAAGAGGAATATACTCTGCTTCCGGAAGGACATTCTTATATGCGGGACGGATGATCTTATCCACATTGATAAGCTCTTCCATACGATGTGCGCTCCAGCCTACGATACGTGCAATAGCAAACATCGGTGTGTAAAGCTCCAGCGGCAGATCCAGCATGCTGTAAACAAATCCGCTGTAAAAATCCACATTGGCACTGACACCCTTATAGATCTTACGCTCCTCTGCGATAACCTTTGGTGCAAGACGCTCTACTGCAGCATACAGCTGATAATCCTTCATTCTGCCCTTTTCTCTTGCAAGCTGTTCCACATAGCCTTTAAAGACTTCTGCACGTGGATCTGAAACAGAATAGATCGCATGTCCCATACCATAGATCAGTCCACGTTTATCAAAGGCCTCTTTATGAAGAAGCTTCTTAAGGTATGCACTGATCTCCTCTTCATCACTGTAGTCATGTACGTGTTTACGCATATCGTTAAACATTTTTACGACTTTGATGTTGGCACCGCCGTGTTTCGGGCCTTTCAGAGAACCTAGTGCTGCCGCGATCGCAGAATACGTATCTGTCCCGGAAGAGGAAACCACATGTGTAGTAAAAGTAGAGTTATTACCACCGCCATGCTCCATATGAAGGATCAGAGCAATATCAAGGATCTCTGCCTCCAGTGCCGTATACTTCTTATCCGGTCTTAACAGACGCAGGATATTCTCAGCTGTGGAAAGCTTCTTTTTAGGCTGATGGATATAAAGACTCTTGCCTTTCTCATAGTGGTTATAGGCCTGATATGCATAAACAGATAACAGCGGGAAAACGCTGATCAGGTTGATACACTGACGGAGCACATTCTCCAGTTCAATATTATCCGGGTCTTTGTCGTAGGAATAAAGTGTCAGCACGCTTCTTGACAGAGCGTTCATAATATCTCTGGATGGTGCCTTCATAATGACATCCCTTACAAAATTCCGCGGAAGCATACGCTGGTTCGCAAGAATCCCGGAAAATCCATTCAGTTCTTCCTGATCCGGAAGCTTTCCGAAAAGAAGCAGATAGGTTACTTCCTCAAAACCGAAGCGCCGGTCATTGATAAAACCATTTGTCAGATCCTTAATGTCATACCCGCGATAAGAAAGCTTACCTGCGCAGGGAACCTCTTTTCCGTCCACGATCTTCGTTGCCTGGACATTGGAGATCTGGGTCAGTCCTGCAAGGACACCCTTTCCATTCAGGTCACGCAAGCCTCGCTTGACATCGTATTTGCCATATAAAGACAGATCCAGTTTGTCATTCTCACGACAGATCTGGGTAAGTTTCTCAATCTCAGGTGTCACTTTCATGTTGAATTTGCTCATCAGTTATTTCCCCTTTCGATTTCTGTTTTATTGCTGTTCGATAACGGTCCCTCCTCATTCCCCTCTCAAGCAATTCTGGTCTTATTTGTATATCCCGGCGTAGCTGGCCGGGATATTTCAGATATATTATAACATTTTTTTCGGTTCCGGTCTATGCCGAAAATATAACCGAATACCTGCTTTACAGTTTATCGGTTATGAGCAGGCAGCGAATGCGGATCGCAAATCTCTTCTTGTCTATCTGCGATCAGCCCTGCTTATATGTAGCAAAGAACTCTTTCATCTTCTTCATTGCCTTGTCAAGCTGGCGGATATCCGGCAGATAAACAATACGGAAGTGATCCGGCTGGTTCCAGTTGAATCCCTTGCCCGGAACAACAAGCACCTGTTTCTCATGAAGAAAATCCAAAGCAAACTGTTCATCATTGAAAATATTGAATTTCTCAGTATCGATCTTCGGGAATATATAAAATGCCGCATGTGGTTTTACAACGGAAATTCCCGGAATATCATTCAGTGCCTTGTAAATAAAGTCTCTCTGCTCATAAACACGTCCGCCCGGCTGCGTATATTCATTGACACTCTGATATCCGCCAAGTGCAGTCTGTACAATAGACTGTGCCGGAACATTTGAGCAGAGACGCATGGAAGAGAGCATATTGATTCCCTCTATATAACCCTTCGCCTTACTTTTTGCACCACTTAAGATCATCCATCCGATGCGGAAACCTGCGATCATATGAGACTTGGACAAGCCTGAAAATGTTACACAGAACACATCGGGTGCAAGGGATGCAATCGAAGTATGTTTATATCCATCCATAACAAGACGGTCATAGATCTCATCAGAAAAGATGATCAGCTCATTTTCTCTTGCAATGTCTGCGATCTGTTCCAGGATCTCCTTCGGATATACTGCACCTGTAGGGTTATTGGGATTGATGATAACGATCGCCTTGGTCCTTGGTGTGATCTTGCTCTTGATATCCTCAATATCCGGATACCAGTCAGACTGTTCGTCACAGATATAATGAACTACATTTCCGCCTGCCAGTGTTGCAGTAGCTGTCCACAACGGATAATCCGGAGCCGGGATCAGGATCTCATCCCCGTTATCAAGCAGCGCCTGCATACAGAGGTTGATCAGTTCACTGACACCATTTCCCGTATAAATATCATTAATGGTAACTCCCGGGATCCCGCGAAGCTGTGCATACTGCATGATCGCTTTTCTTGCAGAAAAAATGCCCTTGGAATCGGAATATCCCTGGGAAGTACGAACATTACTCAGCATATCCAGGATCACTTCCTGAGGTGCTGAAAACCCAAACGGATACGGATTACCAATATTCAGCTTCAGAATCTCCATTCCATCTTCTTCCATTCTGGCAGCCTCATCCACAACCGGTCCGCGCACATCGTACAGCACGTTGTCAAGCTTTGATGATTTCCCGAATGTTCTCATAAAAACCACTCCTCTTCTAATTTTCACTATTATTTAACCATTTTAATTTCATAGTCAAAAAATATTTATTCTATATCATCTCACATTTAGGCTTTCAACGCAAGAAATAAAAATTTAAAAAAATTAAATTTAGCACTTCCCTTTTTTAGCATGTTAATGTATAATAGCACTCGAATTTAGTTTTCAACGCAATTTAATATGTGATGAGGAGGAAACAACAATGTCTTACACAGAAGAAGTTTATGAAAGAGTTGTAGCACAGAATCCTGGCGAGCCAGAATTCCATCAGGCAGTTAAGGAAGTTCTCGATTCCCTTAAAGTCGTAATTGACAAAAATGAGGAAGAGTATCGTAAACTTTCTATCCTTGAGCGTCTTGTAGAGCCAGAGAGGATCATCTCCTTCAAAGTACCGTGGATCGATGATAACGGAACTGTACAGGTTAACAAGGGATATCGTGTTCAGTTCAACAGCGCCATCGGACCATACAAAGGCGGCTTAAGATTCCATCCTTCTGTAAATCAGGGTATCCTGAAATTCCTTGGTTTTGAGCAGACCTTTAAAAACTCTCTTACAGGTCTTCCGATCGGCGGTGGAAAAGGTGGCTCCAACTTCGATCCTAAGGGTAAATCTGACAGAGAGGTTATGGCATTCTGCCAGAGCTTTATGACAGAGCTTTGCAAATATATCGGCGCAGATACAGATGTTCCGGCTGGTGACATCGGTGTCGGCGGACGTGAGATCGGTTATCTCTTCGGACAGTATAAGAGAATCCGTGGCCTTTATGAGGGTGTCCTTACAGGAAAGGGTCTTTCCTTCGGAGGTTCCCTGATCCGTACAGAGGCTACCGGTTACGGTGTTGTATACATGCTCAACGAGATCGCCAAAGCTCACAATGATTCCGTAGAAGGAAAAACAATCGTTGTAACAGGTTCCGGTAATGTAGCTATTTACGCTGTTGAGAAAGCTACTCAGCTTGGTGCCAAGGTTGTTGCAATGAACGACTCCAACGGATATGTCTACGATCCGAACGGAATCAACCTTGACGTCGTAAAGGATATCAAAGAAGTAAAACGTGGACGTATCAAAGAATATGCAGACCGTGTTGAGGGTGCTACCTACACTGAGGGACTTGGCATCTGGAATATCAAATGTGATATCTACCTTCCATGTGCTACTCAGAACGAGCTTGGTCTTGACGGAGCTAAAACACTGGTTGCAAATGGCTGCAAATACGTCGTTGAAGGTGCAAACATGCCTACTACTCTTGATGCAACAACATACCTTCAGGAGAACGGTGTTCTCTTCATGCCTGGTAAAGCCGCAAACGCTGGCGGTGTTGCCACATCTGCACTTGAGATGAGCCAGAACTCCATGAGACTTTCCTGGACAAGAGAAGAGGTTGATGAGAAACTCCACCACATCATGATCGATATCTTCCACAAAGCTGATGACGCTGCTAAACGTTACGGTATGGAAGACAACTATGTTGTAGGTGCAAACATCGCCGGCTTCGAAAAAGTTGTTGACGCTATGAAAGCTCAGGGTATTGTTTAATTAAGTTTCCTGAATCATTAATATATATTTATAGCAGGGACCGCAGAGGATTTTTCCCAGGCGGTTCCTGTTTTTTTGTATCCACTTTTACGATCTCTGAAAAATCGAACATTCATGTTTCAAAAAAGGCCGGTTGTCTTTTGACAATCGGCCTGAAATCTCCTGCATTTGCAGTCTATTCATTTAATCTCTTAATTGATCAGCTTCTTCAGCTCATCCATAAAGGTACTGACATCTTTAAACTCTCTGTATACAGACGCAAATCGTACATACGCCACCGCATCCAGATCCTTCAGATGCTCCATAACGATCTCTCCGATCTTGGTACTGCTGATCTCACGGTCTTCTGACCGGAAAATATCTCCTTCTATGGAATCGATCATCTCTTCCACTCTCTCAATGGGAATGGGGCGCTTATAGCAAGCACGAAGAACACCATCCTGGATCTTGGAACGTTTATAGCTTTCCCGGTTCTGATCCTTCTTGATCACAGTCAGCGGAATCGTTTCCACCTTCTCATAAGTTGTAAAACGCTTTCCGCAGGCATCACAGAGACGGCGGCGGCGGATGGAATTGGTATCCTCTACAGGTCTGGAATCTACAACTCTTGTATTATCCTGGTTACAGAACGGACATCTCACAGAACTCTCCCCCTTTCCGGATCAGTAAATCATTACTAAATTTGTTTTTATTATAAAATAAATGCACATAATGTGTCAATAATCGGACTTGCATAAATTTTACAGATTTTCCATAAAATCATACCAGGTGATGAATTTATGCGCATCTGTGAGCTGAAACAAAAAGAAGTGATCAATATCCATACCTGCCGCAGTCTTGGCTGCCCTCTTGATGTGGAATTCTGCTGTGAAACCGCACGTCTGAAAGCCCTGATCATGCCGGAACCGGGAAAATTTTGCTGGTGTTTTTCCAAAGAAAATGAATATTCCATTCCATGGGACTGCATCCGCCAGATCGGCGAAGATATCATCCTTGTTGATTTCCGTAATGAAAAACTGCTGTCCGGAGAATAAATACCTCCTTATTGTCAAGGCCCTTTATTTTTTATATTTTCCCTGAAAAAGTATATTTCAACCGCCCTCTGAGAATCATCTTAATGTACTGACAAGACAAGGAGGATTCTAAGATGGCACTGAATAAAGTTGAAATCTGCGGAGTAAATACCTCAACCCTTCCCGTTCTCGATCAGGAAGAAAAGGCGGAGCTCTTTAAAAGAATCAAAGCTGGCGATGAAGAAGCCAGGGAATTGTACATCAAAGGCAATCTGCGGCTTGTTTTAAGCGTGATCCGGCGTTTTCAGAACAGCAGTGAAAATCCGGATGACCTTTTTCAGATCGGCTGCATCGGCCTGATCAAAGCGATCGATAATTTCGACACCACTCTTCAGGTAAAATTTTCCACCTATGCAGTTCCCATGATCATCGGAGAGATCCGAAGATATCTCCGTGATAACAACAGCATACGGGTCAGCCGTTCTCTGCGGGATATCGCTTACAAAACCATCTATACCCGGGAAAACTATATGCGGCAGCATCTCAAAGAGCCTACCATTGCAGAAATCGCTGATGAGATCGGTATCGACAAGGAAATGATCGTCTATGCCATGGATGCGATCCAGAGCCCGGTAAGCCTTTTTGAGCCCGTGTATTCCGAAGGCGGAGATACCCTATATGTTATGGATCAGATCAGTGATAAAAAGAACCTGGAAGAAAACTGGGTGGAGGATATTTCTCTTCGAGATGCCATGAACCGGCTTGGAGAGCGTGAACGTCACATTATCGATCTCCGCTTCTACGAGGGAAAAACCCAAATGGAGGTAGCTGATGAGATTGGTATCTCCCAGGCTCAGGTCAGCCGACTGGAAAAACATGCTCTTCGCAGTATGCGAAACTATCTCCGGAATTGATTCATCTCTCTTCAGACAAAAAGCTGCAGCAGAATATCTGTTATCCTGCCGCAGCTTTTATCTCTTATTTCAGCGCTTTCTCAATTTCTTCGATCACGATCCGAAGCGCCTTCAGCCTTGCATATTTCTTATCTACGGATTCCAGAATGTGCCATGGTGCATAAGCAGTGCTGGTTTTCTGAAGCATCTCATCTACTGCTGTTTCATACTGATCCCATTTTTCACGGTTTCTCCAGTCCTCATCCGTGATCTTCCACTGTTTTTCCGGATTGCTCTGGCGGTCGTTGAACCTGGCAAGCTGGGTGTCCTTATCAATGTGGACCCAGAATTTCACGATCACAGCGCCCCAGTCAGAAAGCTCCTTCTCAAATTCATTGATCTCATTGTAGGCACGTCTCCAGTCATTCTCGCTGCAGAAGCCCTCCAGACGTTCTACCATCACTCTTCCGTACCACGTCCGGTCAAAGATGGCAATGTGACCATCCTTGGGAAGCCTTGTCCAGAAACGCCACAGATAATGACGGGCTTTTTCATGAGGCTCCGGACTTGCGATAGGATGTACCTCAAATCCACGGGGATCAAGAGCCTCCGTGATCCTCTTGATATTTCCTCCCTTTCCGGCAGCATCCCAGCCTTCATAGGTGATGATCACAGGCACTCTTTTTCGGTAAAGACGGTTATGCAGGCTTCCAAGCTTTGCCTGCAGTTCCTTAAGCTCAGCCTTGTACTCTTCATCCCCCACTTCTTTTCCATCCAGAGGAATCTCGCTTAATCTGGGCATCTCCATCAGAGGAAAAACATTCTGCAGGATCGGCACTGCATGTTTGCTGTTTTCCATGGCAACCTCTATATTGCTAATCATGGTTTCCAGTACCTGCAGTTCTGCCCACTTCCGGTCACCGGCATCGACAATATACCATGGAGCCGCAGATGTATTGGTATCCTGCATATACTGGTCGAAAATCTTTCTGCACTTCTTATAATGATCATTCTGCCAGAGATCATATTCATTGACTCTCCATCTGGTATCCTTGCTTTCCAGAAGGATGCCCATACGTTTTTCCTGTTCTTTCCGATCGATCTGCATAAAAAATTTCAGGAGTACATATCCATTATCCGTCAGCTGACGTTCAAATCTCCGGATACTGTCAATCCGTTTTGAATAATTGTCACCCTTCAGCTTTTTATCCATACGTTCACGACAGGTCTGATCCATCCATCCTGAATCCAGGAATGTAAACTTGCCCGCTTCCGGGATTTCCCTGAAATATCGGTAAAGAAATGGTTTCCGAAGTTCTTCCTCTGTAGGTGCTGACATAGTCGCAACTTTGAAGAAACGAGGATCGATATTCTTGATCACTTTACTTATAGTACTTCCTTTTCCGGAAGCTCCCCAGCCTTCAAACAGCACGATCACCGGAATCTTATGCTCTTTCAGAGCCATCTGCAATTCATATAATCTGGTTCTTGCAGCACTTAAACGCACTTTGATATCCTCTTTTTCCGGAATCTGTTCCGGGTTCCAGTTTTTCAACATCTGCATCGTCCTTCCTCGAATTTTTTGAATATTCTTATTATACCACAGGAGTCCCTGTTTTACGACGAATTTTACATAGATTTAACGCATCATTCCGAAAAAATATCCATATTGCACAATTGTAACTCTTGTTAAACAGCTAAAAATATTTTTTAACCTATTGACATTTTGATCTTCTCTTCATACAATATAGGCGCTGTTCGTTATTTTTTTAACTCGTAGTCAAACGGATATTCGCAACCCCGCAGGGGACTTCCTTGATTCGGTTAAAACAGCACAAAAAAGCTGCCCCAAGCAGCAAATCTCAAGGAGCCGATCATGAAACTTACAGAAGAACTTCTGAAAGAAATGGAAAAGAAAAAAGAACTCTACGGTGACGGCATCATCATGCCGGATGGGGATTACCGCCTAATCCAGGACGGACATTTGAAGACCCTTATGGCCCTTTTACCATATACGGAAAACGAAATCTGGAAAATGATCCCGGAAGATGATTCCGCTCTTTTCTGGCTGGTAGAAAAAACAGGCTGCGTGCTGACAGATGTCAATTCCGCCATTGGAATGAAAATGACCCCCGCACAGCAGAAAACTTACGAAGCACTTTCCAGCCGTGGGATCGTCTCTGATGAATACTATGACCTTACCAGGCAGCGAGAAAAAGCCCGCGCCCAGCATGCTGCAAAGCAGAACATATAGATCACGTAAATGTTCACAATACACATTTACCCCATAATTTCATATACCCAAAAGCAAAAACTGCCATCGGAACCGCAAGCCTCAAACAGGCCCATAACTCCGGTGGCAGCTTTTATTATTTATATCTCTCAGTCGTCATACCCTTCCAGGAAGGAATGTTTCACACCATCTTTCTTATAGGCAATGACTGTATGAAGATTCACATTTTCCACACTTCGGAAAATATTGCTTTCAATATGAGGATTTACCTTCTTAAGCTCTGCAATAAGATTCTTGATCTCCATTCGTTTGGAAACACTGGTTCCATCTGTACGACAGGTAGTACAGGTATCGGTAAACTTGCAGGCACACTGGATAAAATGCAGGTCATTGTAATCTCTCCAGTGCTTGATATCTGCCTCCCGGATCAGATACATAGGGCGGATCAGCTGCATCCCTTCGAAGTTTGTGCTGTGGAGTTTCGGCATCATGGTCTGTACCTGTGCTCCATAAAGCATTCCCATCAGGATGGTCTCAATCACATCATCATAGTGATGTCCAAGGGCGATCTTGTTGCATCCAAGTTCTTTTGCCTTGCTGTAAAGATATCCTCTCCGCATACGGGCGCAGAGATAACACGGAGATTTTTCCACATTGTAAACTGCATCAAAAATCTCAGTCTCAAATACTGTGATCGGGATTCCGAGAAGCTTGGCGTTGTGTTCGATCACCGCACGGTTGGCCTCATTATATCCCGGATCCATCACAAGAAATACCAATTCAAAAGGAAACTTGTTATGACGTTTCAACTCCTGGAACAGTTTGGCCATCAGCATGGAATCCTTACCACCGGAAATACAGACCGCGATCTTGTCTCCCGGCTTCACCAGTTCATAGTCGTTGATTCCTCTGGCGAATCTGGAAAACAGCTGCTTGTGGAACTTCTTGCGGATACTCAGCTCGATATCTTTCCGGCGCTGTTCCATTGCTTCATTTTCCTCTTCTTCACTGTCCCCTTTATTGGACTCTTTCCGCATCTGCTGGAAAAGCCAGCCTGTATATCCACCCTTCAGGCTCAGTGCGGGAATTCCTTTTTCCCGGAGCATCCCTGCCCCTTCCTGGCTGAAAAGTCCTCTGGTACAGTAAAGAACCGGAATCTTATCCCCTTTCAGTTCTTCTGCCCGTTCTTCCAGTTCCTGCTCCGGAACAGAAATCGCTCCCGGGATCATTCCATATTCCACAGTTACTTTATCACGGGTATCTACCAGAAGATATTTTTCCCGTTCCTTCTCTATTTCATCAAAAGAAATCTCCAGTGTTTCTTCACTCATGCTGTTTTTATTCCTTTCCTTACAGCTCCTCCCTGATCGTGCCGTCACAGGCAATGGTCACTACCTGCCATGGGATCATCTTTCCGCTTCGCTCCATGGCACGGATCACTGCATTCTCGATGCCTCCGCAGCAGGGAACTTCCATGCGGACGATACGGATACTCCGGATGGAATTATTTCCTATGATCTCTGCAAGCTTATCTGCATAATCTCCCTCATCCAGTTTGGGGCATCCGATCAGCGTCACATGATCTTTCATGAATTTCTCATGAAAACCTGCATAAGCGTAGGCAGTACAGTCTGCCGCGATCAGAAGCTGTGCATTTTCAAAATATGGTGCATTGACAGGAACCAGTTTGATCTGTACGGGCCACTGGGCAAGGCGGCTTGTCTGTTCCCCTGCATTTTGGGGAACTTTTTTCTGCTCTGCCTGCACCGGCGGTTCCTGCTTTTTATTAAGGCTTCTTGCCATACTTCCGGGGCACACGTGTGGCTTCCCTGCTGGCATCGAGGCCTCTGTTTTCTTAAGCTTCATTCTTTTTTCCACTGCCTCCGCGTCATAATCTGCGGCTTCCCGCTCTATAATACGGATCGCATCGGCAGGGCAGGCCGGAAGACAGTCTCCCAGTCCGTCACAGTAATCATCCCGGATCAGTTTTGCCTTGCCGTCTATCATGGCAATAGCTCCTTCGTGGCAGGCAGCTGCACAGGCACCACAGCCGTTGCATTTCTCTTCCTCAATGTGTACGATCTTTCTTATCATGATATCATCTCTCCCTGATTTTTATATTTCTGCAAATGTTTTTTTGTTTTCACTGACATCATACAAAAATCCCGGAGATTCTTCGGTAACATATGTTACCTTACAGATATAACTCCATTTTTTCCTGATCTTTCACAAGGATCTGACGCCTGTCAAGTTCCAGGATTCCTTCTTCCTGCATCTTTCCCAGTTCTCTGGAAAGAGACGGCCTGGTAATGTTTAAATAATCCGCCATCTCTTCTCTGGAAAGATTCATGTGGATCTGTCCTTCACTGTCCTGGCATTCTACAAGGAAACGGACGATCCGCTCCCGGAGACTGCCACTTCCAAGGATCCGAAGCTTCCGGTTCATATTGTAAGCCTTCCCGGCAAAAACCTCAAGAAGATTTTCCCGAAGTTTCCGGCTTAAACTATTTTCTTCCCTGTCTGTAAAGATCCGGCTGCTCATGATCAGAACGGAAACCTGCGTCAGCGCTTCCACATACATGTCATAGGAAGCTTTCTCCATAAAGGCATAAACCTCCCCGAACAGAGCCCCTGGATCTTCCAGCTGCGCCAGAAGGATCCTTTTTCCGGAAAACGTCTCTTTTGCGATGATCACACTTCCGTTAAGAAGCATATAAACCGAATCCGGCCGGTCTGTTTCCTGAAAGATCCGCTCCCCTCTGGAATAAGTCCGCACCGTTCCTTCCTGCTCCATGAGGTTTAGGAGTTCTTTTTCTTCCAGGTTTCTGCAGAGCCGGCTTTGTCTTAAAATGGCCATCCATTCTTCTCTTCTTTTTTCTTCCACTTTTTCACCTCATCTCTGTACAGGTTTTTATCACATTTCTGCAATCTCTGTCAACTCCCGTGAACTTCATAGGTTCCCAGCCTGTACTTTTTTCTGAAAATCAGTTATAATATTTTTGTTTGTAAAAAAATTTTCACCAAGGAGGATACCGGAAATGAAAACACAGAATCAGACTATGCTCTCTGAGAATACACTGACATCCCGGCCCACAGATATTATTGCGGGATTTCCTGTACGTCCCGGGTTTTTTGAATTAAATGGCGCTACTCCTCTTTCCAACGGAGTCAACTTTACCGCACATACCCGCCACGGTACATCCTGCGAGCTTCTTCTTTTCCACTCCGGAGAAGAGGAACCCTTCGCAGTCCTTCCTTTTCCCAATGCCTGTCGTATCGGTGATGTCTACTCCATGATCGTCATGGGACTGGACATCGAAGATCTGGAGTACGGCTACCGCATTGACGGTCCTTACGAACCGGAAAAGGGTCACATCTTCGATAAGACAAAGGTTCTTCTTGATCCTTATGCCAAAGCCGTTGCCGGTCAGCGTGAATGGGGCCAGCAAAAGATCGGAAGCTATCATGCCCGTGTGGTACGTGATTCCTTTGACTGGGAAGACATGCCGCAGTCCACCCGTAAGATCAGTGACCTGATCATCTATGAGCTTCACGTCCGCGGCTTTACACAGGATTCTTCTTCCGGTGTTATGCACCCGGGAACCTTTGCCGGTCTTCGTGAAAAGATCCCTTATCTCAAGGAACTGGGGATCAACGCCGTAGAGCTGATGCCGATCTTCGAGTTCGACGAGAATATGAATGCCCGTACTGTAAATGGCAAACGGCTTCTGGAATACTGGGGATACAATTCTGTCAACTTCTTTTCTCCAAACACCAGCTATGCTTCCAAGCCGGAGCATAACTGTGAGGGAACTGAGCTGAAAGAGCTGATCCGTGAGCTCCACGAAAATGGCATCGAAGTAATTCTTGATGTTGTATTCAATCATACCGCCGAAGGAAACGAGCTGGGAAAAACCTTCTGCTTTAAGGGCTTTGACAATAAGGTTTATTATATGCTGACTCCAGAGGGAAATTACTACAATTTCAGCGGATGTGGAAATACTCTGAACTGTAACCATCCCATTGTACGTCAGATGATCCTTGAATGCTTACGTTACTGGACCATCAACTACCGTGTGGACGGCTTCCGCTTCGATCTTGCTAGCATTCTCGGACGCCATGAGGACGGTTCTCCACTTAACAATCCGCCCCTTCTGGAGCTCCTTGCTTACGATCCGGTCCTTAGAAATGTCAAACTGATCGCAGAAGCCTGGGATGCCGGCGGGCTGTATCAGGTTGGTTCTTTCCCTGCCAGCCGCAGATGGGCTGAATGGAATGGCCGTTACCGTGACTGCCTCCGTTCCTTCCTGAAGGGAGATTTCTGGAATGCCTGGGACGCTGCATGGAGTATTTCCGGTTCCGGTGATCTGTACGGAGGCTTTTATTCTGATCATAATGACAATTATGCAGGATACAATTCCTGTGTCAATTTCCTTACCTGCCACGATGGCTTCACCATGTATGATCTTTATTCCTACAATGAAAAACACAACGAAGCAAACGGCTGGAATAACACCGACGGTTCCAACGATAACCGCAGCTGGAACTGTGGAGAAGAGGGCGATTCCACCAACCCTGAAGTGCTCTCCCTCCGCTTCCGCATGATACGGAATGCCTGTGCTGTACTGATGTCCAGCCGCGGAACCCCGATGTTCCTTGCAGGTGATGAATTCGGAAACACAAAACACGGAAATAACAATACCTACTGTCAGGATAACGAAACCTCATGGATCAACTGGAAGCTTCTGGAGAAAAATCACGATCTTTTTGAATTTTTCAAATTTATGATCCGGTTCCGTAAAGACCACCCTATTATCTCCCGGAAGCTTCCCAACGCAGTATGCGGTATGGAAAATATCCACACTCATAACATTGACGCAAGGGATGTGACCATTCCAAGAGATGCCCACACCTTCGCTGTAAGCTTTGCAGGCTATGATAAGAGCAAAGGCACTGATGACCTGATCTACATTGTGATCAACGCATACTGGGAGGACGTAACGGTCACACTTCCGGAGCTTGCCCGTCCCGGTGCATGGTATCTCTGTGTCAACACGTTCGGTGACGGAAATGGCCGTTATTTCTACGAAAAAGGCCAGGAGCCACGCATTGAACACGATTTCTGCATGCGGCCCAGATCCGTTGCCATCTTTACCGGCCGCAATTATTAGAATTTATATCAGGGGCAAAATTCTTTTTGTCCCTGTCTGAAAGAAATGGAGTATTTTGAATGGAATTAAAAAACAGAACTTTGTCCAATTTTGCAGAACTTGTAGAAACAGGTGAATGTAAAAAATTCCGCGGTCGTCTGAAGACAGGCATCGACCTTGGTACTGCCAATACCGTTCTTGCCGTTGTCGACCGGAATAACCGTCCCATAGCCGGAATTTCCGCACCATCCCATGCGATCCAGGATGGAGTGATCGTCAATTACTATGAATCTGTCCAGCTTGTGACAAAGCTTAAAAATGAGCTGGAGGAAAGGCTTGGCACAGAACTTACTTACGGTGCTGCTGCCATCCCTCCGGGAGTTTCTGAGGGCAGTGTCAAAAGCATCGGCTATGTTCTGGAGGGTGCCGGTTTCGAGGTTACAAATATCGTGGACGAGCCTACTGCCGCAGCTGCTGTCCTTAAGATCACAGACGGTGCTGTTGTGGATGTGGGTGGCGGCACAACCGGTATCAGCATCCTGAAAGACGGAAAAGTTATCTACACCGATGATGAAGCTACCGGCGGCAGCCATATGACCATGACAGTCGCCGGTCACTATAAGATCCCTTATGAGGAAGCCGAAGTATTGAAAACCACTCCGGAAAAAGAAGATGAAATCTTCCCTGTGATCAAGGCCACTGTAGAAAAAATGGCTGTGATCACCGAGAAATTTCTAAAGGGCTATCAGGTTCCGGCTGTTTATGTAGTTGGCGGTTCTTCCATGTTTAAGGAATTTACTACCGTTTTTGAAAAGAGGCTGAAGCTTCCGGTATACCGTCCGGTCCATCCGCTTCTTGTTACGCCCCTTGGCATCGCATATCACTGTGAGCTGCCAAAAATCTAAGCTCTTCCCGGTCTGGTCCTACGATTCTCCAGAAGGCAAACAACCTCCACTGAATCGGTGAGCGGGAACATATCAACCGGCTGCATCTTCTTTACCAGGTAATCTCTCTTAGTAAGGCAGGCAAGATCTCTTGCCAGGCTTTCCGGGTTGCAGGATACATAAACAATTTTTTCCGGTGAAAGAGTCAAAAGGGAGTGAAGGAATTTACGGTCACTTCCGGAACGTGGCGGATCCATGAGAACAACCTCCACCTTCTCTCCCTCTGCTGCTATTCCTTCCATAAACCATCCTGCATCTCCCGGAACAAAACGAACATTACGGATCTTGTTTTCCCTGGCATTCATTCTGGCATCACGGATAGCATCACGGTTCAGTTCTACACCAATGACATCCCTGGCATTCCCGGAAGCGATGATCCCGATAGTACCTGTGCCGCAGTAAGCATCGATCACCCTCTCTTTTCCTGTCATTGCCGCAAACTCCATAGCCTTTCCGTAAAGTACTTCTGTCTGCACAGGATTTACCTGATAAAAAGAAGATGGAGAAATACGGAAGGTCAGTCCCATAAGTCGATCTTTGATGAATCCCGGTCCGTAAAGTACGATATTGCGGTCTCCAAGTACCATGCTTGTCTGTCTGTCATTGACATTGAGAACCACCGTAGTGATCTCCGGATGCTCTTTACGGAGAGCTTTTACAAAGTTATTCTTAGATGGAAATATTGGAGAAACCGTAACTAATACCACCATGATCTCTCCTGTGGAAAAGCCTCTCCGCACAAGCACATGGCGGAGAAGTCCATATCCTGTATCCTCATCATAGGTCTTGATCTTAAAGGATTTCAGCATACCACGTATGGTACGGATGATTTCCTGACTTTTTTTATCTTCGATCATACAGTCATCTACGGAAACGATCCTATGACTCTTCTCCTCATAAATCCCGGAAATTACGTTTCCCTTCCGGTCACGGCCAAAAGCTGCATGAACTTTGTTTCTGTAATAATAGGGGTCTTCCATTCCAATGATCGGCTCTACTTTTCCGAATTTTTTCAGAAGGCCTTCTGTAATTCTCTGTTTCCTGCGAAGCTGCTCCTGGTAGGATACACCCTGATAACGGCAACCGCCGCATTTCTTCGCAACTGAACAGACAGTCTCTTTCTGTTCCATTTTTATCTCTCCTCTTTTATGGGCACAAAAAAGATGTTCCCAGTTATTTTCACTGAGAACATCTTATCAGACCTTTTCTTTTTTTACAAGAAAATCCTTGGCCTACTCCTGATATGGCTCATTAAATACAAGAATATGTTTCTTCACATTCTCGTAAGTACCCTGGACCATAGCCTCATTGAGGTCAAAGAAATTATGCTTATCTGTTGATTCCATATATTTCTCCACATGAGCTGTCAGGCTGTTAAAGCTTGCTGTGGCAATATTCACCTTACGGATGCCAAGAGAGATTGCCTTCTGGAAATCTTTATCAGTGATGCCACTGCCGCCATGAAGAACCAGCGGAATATCCACTCTCTCATGGATCTTCTCCAATACATCAAAAGCAAGCGTCGGCGCTACCGGATAATTACCATGGGCATTACCGATGGCAACTGCAAGCGCATCAATACCTGTCTCTCTTGCGTAAACGACCGCATCATCCGGATCTGTGCAGCGGATACCGTGGTCACAGCTTCCATCCTCACTTCCGCCCACAAGTCCCAGCTCAGCCTCAACTGTAGCGCCGTATTTACGTGCTTTCTCCACAACGGCCTTTACTCTGGCGATGTTTTCCTCAAAAGGAAGCGTAGAAGCATCCAGCATAACCGATGTAAAGCCAAGCTCCAGAGCCTTGTCAACCGTCCCAAAAGTAAGACCATGATCCAGATGGACAGCCACATCCACCTTAGCCTCCTTTGCAGCCTGTACCATCATCGGTCCCATCAGGTGAAGCGGAGAATTTTTCAAACGCACCTCCGCGATCTGAAGGATGATCGGAGTATCCAGTTCTTCTGCTGCACGGATCGCACCTCTTACCATTTCCATATTACCAACACTGAAAGCACCGCAGCCAATATTTTTCTCTTCGGCACGTCTCAGCAGATCTTTCATTTTCACAAGTGCCATGATTCGGCCCTCCTGTCCTGTTTATCGTACACTGTTTGCATCTTCTTACAGAAAAAAGCGGTGTCAAAGCACTACTGGCTGATACCGCTTTTTCTATGCAAAGCGGACATCTTTATTCCGCTTAACTGTACATCAGCATGCACCTATTTCCCTGTCGTAATTATAAGCCTGTCTTCTCAGCAATGAATTTTCTTGCACGGATCGCATACTCAAGCGGATTAGCCTTAGCCGGATCCTGCTCAGCCTCAACAACCATATATCCCTCGTAGCCTGCATCCTCGAGAACCTTGAAGATTGGATCATAGTTGATGCATCCATCTCCCGGAATCGTGAAGGCACCGGCTCTTACGCCTGCAAGGAAGCTCATGTTTTCTTTCTTAACCTGCTCAACAACTTCCGGACGGATATCCTTCAGATGAACATGTTTGATCCTGTGAACATATTTCTTTACAACCTCAAGAGGATCCTCTCCACAGTATGTAAAGTGACCGGTATCAAAAAGAAGACTTACATATTCAGGATCTGTATTCTCCATCATACGGTCAACCTCAGCAAGGCTCTGTACAACAGTACCCATATGATGATGGAAAGTAAGAGCAATACCATACTCCTCTTTTGCGATCTTACCAAGCTTGTTCATACCTGTGCAGAAGGTATCCCACTCTTCGTCATTCATCTCATATTTATGTCCGAAAATCGGAGTATCCATCTGGCCCTGAACACTGTGGCTCTGCTCAGATGCGCCGATCACTTTCGCACCCATAGCTTTCAGGAAAGCAAGCTGTGCACGGAACTCCTTCTCAACCTCCTCAAACGGTTTGGTGATCAGGAAGCTTGAGAACCACTGGTTACAGATCTCAACACCACGAAGCTCAAGAGCCTTCTTAAGAACCTCAGGATCCTTCGGATACTTGTTACCCACCTCGGAGCCTGTGAAACCGGCAAGAGCCATCTCACTGACGCACTGCTCAAAAGTATTCTCTTTGCCAAGATCCGGCATATCATCATTTGTCCATGCAATTGGTGCAATACCAAGCTTTACTTTATTCTTATCAAACATTGGTCAATTCTCCTTTTTATTTGAATTATTCCATAATCTCAGAAATCTTAACCGGTCTGTGCTCCTCGCTGGATTTCTTAGCTGCAAGACCCATTAATACCGGCTTCAGACCATCATAAACATTAAGAGGTGTCTCTTTGTCATTAACGATCGCATCAATAAATGCTGCAACCTCTTTACCATAAGCGTCCATGTATCTCTCAAGGAAGAAGAACATCGGCTTCTCGCCTGTAACACCCTCAGCATTGCTGATCACTGTGGAAGACTGGCTGTCATTGGAAATAGCAGCCATACCATCAGAACCGAAAACCTCAGCTCTCTGATCATAGCCATAGGAAGCTCTTCTGCAGTTATCGATAACAGCAATAGCACCATTCTCCATCTGAAGAGTGATAACAGCTGTATCAACATCCCCAGCCTCACCAATAGCCGGATCAACCAGATTTGCGCTCTGAACATAAACCTCTGTAGCATCGCAGCCTGCAAGATAACGAACCATATCGAAATCATGAATTGTCATATCCAGGAACATGCCACCGGAAACCTTAACATAATCAATGCTAGGCGGCTCAGGATCGCGGGAAGTGATCTTGATGATCTCCGGTTTACCAACCTTACCAGCTGCAACAGCCTGCTGAAGAGACTCAAAGTTATGGTCGAATCTTCTGTTAAAACCAACCTGATATTTCAGATTTGTGCCCTCAAGAGCATCGATAACCTCTTTGATCTTGGCAATGTCATGATCGATCGGTTTCTCACAGAAAACATGCTTGCCAGCCTTGATAGCCTCTACAGAAATCGGAGAATGAGTATCTGTAGAAGAACAGATCAGAACTGCGGAAATCTCAGGGTCGTTGATGATCTCCTTATAATCCTTAGTCGTGTGCTCAACACCCATGCTCTTAGCCCATGCAGCAGTCTCATCATTTAAGAAAGGATCTGCAACCGTCTTGATCACCGCATCCGGCACCCTTGTTGTGATACTGGTAATATGAACTCTACCAATTCTACCTGCTCCGATAATACCAACTTTAATCATAGTTTTGATCTCCTTTTGATTTATTTTCCCAATGTAATCTCCTTGCGTGTCCGAACACGCTCTTTATGCTTAATATAATATCATCGCAACACACAAATCGCAACCCCTAATATTGTACAATATTACCATCTTTTTTCTATTAAAAATGACGAGAACTATTTTTAGCCACAATATGCAATATTTTTAGGTTAACTTCACCGAAAATATCTCCAACACATCCCCATGCAATCACCCTAATCATCCCACATCCCACCACCCTCCAAACATCCAGCACAGCATCACAGCTCACATCCCTTCCAGCATCCAGCACAGCATCACAGCTCACATCCCTTCAAACATCCAGCACAGCATCACAGCTCACATCCCTTCAAACATCCAGCGCAGCATCACAGCTCACATCCCTTCAAACATCCAGCACAGCGCCGATGCCCAAACTCTCCCTGCAAACAGGCGCAAACTCAGCCCTTGCAGTCGTCCAGCGCAGCGCTGACGACCCACAACCTATCGTCAAACGACATTTTTTCTCGCTGGAAACACCAGCCGCGGAAGGGGATGCTGTCTGGCTCTGCTTCTGCAGGAGGGGAGCTGATTCTTGGACGGCGGGAATCTGCGTTGTTTTTCAAAAGTCCGCTGTCTGAGCGGCAGCAGGCCGCGAGTTCGGACTTTTAAAAAACGCTTTTAGCAGATTTCCGGCGTCCTAGAAGCCAGCCCCCGACGAAGCCGCAGACCAGACAGCATCCCCTTCCGCGGCGTCCCTCCGCACAAAAAAAGGAGACACCCCACTTCAGTGTCTCCCCTCCGGAATCGTATACTCATTCCTTATATATATTTCCGTAAAAATCTTCGCCCTCTCCGGCGCTTCCCCATTAAACAGCAGCCGGAACAAAATCATCACCGGCTCATACCCCTGTATCCTGGCATCCTGCCCGATCAGGAAATGAATAAATCCTTCCCTCATCAGCTCATAATTCCGCCCCATAAAATCATTGGCAACCATCTTCACCCGACCAGCTTTCCCCGCTCCGGCAATTGCCTCACACACCCCCTCCTCACCATGAGAAGTAAGATATATCCCGTCAAGATCCGGAACATCCTTAAATATCCCTTCCGTAATCTCCCTGGCCCTGCCATTCTCCTCAAAGCAATACTCCGGCCCAATGATCTCAATCCCAGGATACTTCCGCGCAATTTCCTCACGGAATCCAACCACCCTGCTGCTCAGAGAAGTATTGGTACTATAGCCGGAAATCACAGCAACCTTTCCTTTTCCACCGGTCAGCTCCCCCATAAGCCCCGCAGCCGCACGGCCACACTGCACACCGTTCTGCCCTACAAAGCAAAGCCGTTTCGTATCCTCCACATCCGAAGTAAACGTCACCACCGGGATCCGAAATTCCTCTACAAACCGGTCAATTTCCCTTTTCACACGTTCCTCATCCAAAGGAACCATGGCAATACCACGAACCTCTTCCATCCGCATCTTCTCCATGGCGAGAATAACATCCTCCGCATTCTGATGCTCGATCTTATGGACCAGGACTGTACCACCAAGATTATCCACCTCAGCGCACGCCTCCTGGATTCCCTTCAGAACTTCTTTCATAAAAGGTGTTTCCGCACCCTGCAGGATCACGCCGATCTTAATATTATTTCTGCTCATGGATAGAGCACGGCCCAGTTGATTCGGCTTATACCCCATCTCATCAGCGATGGCACGGATCCTCTCAGCAACCTCCGGACGGATCCTGCCCCTGTTATTTAACGCTCTGTCAACAGTACCTCTGGAAACACCGGCAGCTTCCGCGATCTGCCTTATAGTAACTCCCATACTAAGCACCTCTTTCTATGATAATCCGGATTCTTTTCTGTATTCCGCAGGACTTAAGCCCGTAAACTTCTTAAATATCTTGGAAAAATAATGATAATCTCCAAAACCGGAACGCAACGCCACATCCTTAACTTTACAGTTCGTCTCTGAAAGAAGCTTCTTTGCATAGTCGATCCGAAGCTCCTGCACATAATTGGAAAAACCGATCTTCATCTCCTGTTTGAAAAGATAACTGAGATAAGCAGGATTCACCTCCGCCGCATCTGCTGCATCCTGAAGGCTGATCGGCGCTTCATAATGTTCCCGGATAAACTCCAGAGCTTTTTTCACAGCAGCAGAGATTCCCTCCGGAACAGCATCCTCTTCCCCTACAAAAAGCTGTGAAATACAGGCACTGCCCTTTTCCCTGAATTTCTCAAAGCTTTCGATATCTCCATACCAGATGGACTCTTTCTCAATTCCGGCTGTCTGATTCAATTTCTTAAGCCACTGTACCAAAATTCTTCCGTCGGTATAGCGATCCTGACAGTCAGCGAGAACCTGTGTCCAAAGCTCCTCCGCTTTCTTTCGGTCTTTCCCTGCCTTCAACCTGGAAATCTGCCCTTCCAGCTTCTCAGCACTTTCCGGTAAAACACTGTCCGCTTTCTTCCGTCCTTCAAAATAAAGGATCTCTTTTTTCTCATAAAAATGCAGCTTCATCATTTCTCTGGCCTGCTGATAAGCCTGGCGGATCCCATCCTCTCCCATGCAGACACTGCTGACACTGATACCAAAATCACAAAGATCCTCCTGACAGTGCCGATAGCAGATCGCTGCTGCCTCAGTCAGTCTCTGCTGCATAGCCGATGTCCTGCAGTCTCCGGAAAGATCAAGAAAACAGCAAAAAATCCCTGCGCCAAGATAGACCACTTCCGTAAATTCACTTTCTGTCCCAAGAAGCTCCTCCGTACGTTCCAGCAGTCTGTGACGGAAATGATGGGAATACTGTTCCACTTCCAGCGGCGTCCATTGTCTTTCCCTCTCTGCCCAGTTCTCCATAAACATACAGATCACAGCACTGTTAAAATATTTCCCGGCGATTCCGGCTTCCACACGCTTTTCCTCACGTACCTGATTTTTCAGCATTCCCGAGATCAGTCCGTTAAAAAAATAATACTTCAGAGCGTGACTTCCCAGATGGATCAGCTTTCTCGTCCGTGCCTGTTCCTGACTTTTTTCTCTGCGCTTCTCGATCAGCCGGGCTGATTTTTCCAGAGTATCATAAAGACTATCCTCGTCCAGACTGTTCTTTAATACATATTCATCCGCCCCAAGACGCATGGCCTCTTTTACATATTCAAAATCATCATGACAGCTGAGCACGATAATATAGATATCCCTGTTTTCCTCACGGATTTTTCTGATCAGCTCAATTCCATCCATCACAGGCATGGTAAGATCCGTCACAAGAACATCGATTTTTTCTTTCTGAAGGAATCCATAAGCTTCCTCCCCGTCTTCTGCATCATCCACGATCTCATATCCTGCTTTTTCCCAGGAATCCAGGGTTTTGAGATAGCTCCTTACAAGAAAATCATCATCTGCCACCAGTGTTCTGTACATTAATTTTTTCTCCCTTCTTCAGGCATATCATAGATCGCAGGCAGAAATACCGTGACCTCTGTACCGTTTCCACTGCTTACGTATTCCATTCCTCCCTGTGTCCCGTAATAAAGCTCCAGGCGTTCTTTTACATTTGGAATCCCCACTGCGGAAAGTCCGTTTGTTTTTTTTGCATGACTGTTAAAAAGATCTCGGATCTGCTCTTTTGTCATTCCTCTGCCGTTATCCTTTACTATGAGGATCAGCTTTCCTTCACTTACGTTTCCGCTGATCCAGATTTTTCCTGTTTGCCGTTTGATGTCGATCCCGTGAAGAAGAGCATTCTCCACAAGCGGCTGAAGGATCAGTCTTGGAATATAGCACCGGTATGCTTCCTCAGAGATCTCATATTTCACCTGAAAGCTTCCCTGATAGCGAAAATCCTGCAGATGGATATAATTTTTCAGTATATGGATCTCATCGGCAACAGAAAGGAAGCTTCCCTTTTTGTTGATACTGGCCTGCAGAAGCTCCACGAAATCTCCAATAAGCCCCGCCAGCTCTTTTTCCCCTTTCAGAAATGCCGCAAATTTGATGGAGTTCAATGTATTATACATAAAATGCGGTGTGATCTGATACTGCAGTGCTTCCAGCTCTGCATCTTTTTTCTGCTGTTCCTCTTCGATCACCTGGGCGATCAGAGCTTCGATATAATCCAGCATGTGGTTGAATTCTTTTCCGAGGGTTCCGATCTCATCAGCAGTAGTCACTTCTGTACGGAGGCTCAGATCTCCCTCACCAACCTTCTCAACCGTGCCAGTCATGGATCTGAGCGGTCCGCAGACTACTCTGGAGAGCCACAGTGCCAGCAGCACAGCTGCCACAAAAACTGCACCAAATATTCCGATCAGAAAGAGCCGCATCCGGGAAAGTCCGCTTAAAACTTCTTTTTTCGGTACCTCCAGATATAAGCCGCAGTCTGAAAAGCTACCTCTGCTGAAAAAAGAGATCACACCGTTTTTTTCTGCATAGCCTTCCATTTTGGGAGCATTCTGGTCTGTAATCTCCGGAAATGTTTTTCCAATGTCACTGTAGTCTCCGGATGTCACGATTTCATCATTTCTGTCTACCAGAACTATTCTGGTGATCTTTTCATCATTGACAGCTTCCAGATATTCGTAATAAATTGCCCGTTCCCTGATATCTGCGACAACATACCCCAGAATCTCTCCGTTATCATCCTCTACCTTCTGGATCACAGAAAGAAAGCTGCCGCCTTCATGGATCGGAGATTCCACAAGAACCGGAAAGGAATCCAGTTCCTGTATTTTTTCCAATTCCTCGATATGTTCTCCTGAAATCCCCTGCTTGTTTACCGGAAATTCCTCAGAAGTCACAGCCATTTTTTTGTCTGGAAAGACAAAGTAAAGGGAGTTGATATCTTTATATTCCCGACTGTGTTCCCGGAGAAGCCCAGCCATATTTTCCAGGCTGTTTTCATTTCCTGTACAGCTGTAGTCCTTCGCATTATTCCGTATATCTGTATCCCAGGCAGTTCTCGTATTCACATAATAAATCTCTTTCAGAGATTCGTCCAGATCTTTTATAGTCTGCTGCATCCGTCCATACAGGATACCTGAATAATTTTCTTCGATCATCCCTGCTACCCGAAAATAAAATACCCCCGTAAGAGAACAGGCAGTAAACATGGTTACTGTCAGGATCGCCAGTAATATCTTTGCCCGGATACTTTTTAACATAGAACTCCTCCCTTCCGTAAAGCGGATATATGCCTCTCTATGCTATATGCCCATAAACGCAGGAAACAGCAGGAGTATCCTACCCCTGCCTGATTTCCTGTTTGCGGTTGAATATATGTTTTACAATAAAATGTTTATAACTGTCCGTGTGCCTCGCGCTCGGTAAGCTCCTGCATGATCGCCGGATACATTTTGTCAAGCTTATATCCGAAAAGTGTTACAATGATCACTGCTGCAATGAGGATCGGTCCAAATTTATAAAGAGAAACGATCATCTCCAGTGCTGTTTCCGGCTGTGCAGTTATTCCTGCAGATGAGCTTACATATCCGGAACTGCTTAAAAGACCTGTGATCACTGCGGAGGCAAGACCTGCGCCAACTTTTGTTCCGATGGAACCGCCTGCAAAGATCAGACTTTCCTGACGGATATGGTTTTTCCACTGTCCGAACTCTACTACATCACCAACCATACTGAATACAACTGCGTTCAGTGGAGCAAGTCCGATGGCACGTGTGACACAGCTCATAACCATGAAGCCGAAGCTGTATGGATTCAGGAAAAACAGAATCTGGCCGCCAAGTGCAACAAATCCGCCGACAAATGCGATATTTCTTTTTCCGAATTTCTTGATCAACGGTGAGCAGATGAAGATTCCCACTACCAGAACCAGGGTTTCTGTAAGGAACAGTGCGCTGTACATCCATGTATCATTGTTGAAAATATATTTGCAGTAGTACGGAAGAATGGTTCCTGTGATCGTAAAGGATACACTCTGTACTGTCCACAGAAGCATTACTGCCCAGAAATACTGATTTGCAAAAAGTGCCTTCAGCATTGTCGGAATCGGAAGCTTCTCATCTTTCTTTCTTGCTTCGATCTGAACCTTTTCCTCACATCTGAAGAAGCAGAGAAGCAGAAGTGCAAGTGCAAGCACTGCCCATACACTCATAACCTTGATCCATGCAGCCTGATCATTTCCAAGAAGCTTTACAAGCGGCAGTGTACAGGTTGCTGCAACGATCTTTCCGATAGGTGACAGTCCCATTCTCAATACACTGAGTTTATCTCTCTCTGATGATTCGCGGATCATCATTGAAGAAAGGCTTCCATATGGAAGATTGATCGCTGTATAGCATATGGTCGTACAGAAGTTATAGGTTACAAAGAGATACAGAAACTGAAGCATCCCTGTTGTACGCGGCACTGTGAAAAGCAGTACTGCTGACAGCGCAAATGGAATGCTCATCCACAGAAGCCAGGGTCTTGATTTTCCCCATTTGGAATTGGTCCTCTCTACAATGACCCCCATGACCAGATCGGAAAATCCATCAAAGCATCTGGAAAGTAACATTACCAGTCCTACTGTTGCTGCGCTTATCCCTACATAATCTGTGTAAAACAGCGTCAGCAGTGTTCCGATCATTCCGAACACGATATTGCATCCTACATCTCCTCCAGCATAACACAGCCCTGTTGATACCGAAAGTTTTTTCTTCTCCATCTTATTATCCCGCCCTTTCATTTCTTTTCGTTTTTTTATTTTCGCTTTCCTTTTGATGATTCTATTTTATCGAAAATACGGGATTATCATAGTATGAGAAATTTTAGTTTTTTCGGTATTATTTTTACCTGACTGTTAAATCTGTACCAAAGTTTTTCTGGTTCTGATATCTCTACATCCTTCTTTTGTCCTATTTTTATGTTTTGTGTTTTATTTTTGGATACCAGCCTGACTTTTTACCGAATCAGTCAATGCCTCTGCCGGATTGTAAAAAATAATAAGCAGCGGATGGAAACCTGCTTGTATCAGGGATGAGAATGTCCGTCATCCTTCATATATGTATCAATATTTTCTTCGGTAAGCACCTGGGAATCCAGAATCTCATTTTCTCCTGTTCCCTCTCCCTCCAGATCCTTCACAATATACCGGATGGTTTCATAACCGATCTGATAACCGGACTGCGCGCCAAGCGCCACGATACGCCCATCCTGAACCGCTTTCAAGGCATCTTCCTGAGCATCTACGGAAACAATAGAAATCTCCCGTCCTTCAGTTGCCTCTGAAAGTCCCAGGGCCGTCACTGCACTTGTGGTCATGATTCCGTTAAGATCCGGATACTTCACTAGGATCTCATCCACATCCTTCTGGGAAACCCGCATATTGCTGTATCCGTTCCGAACCATTTCAATGATGATCCCAGGCTCTTTTTCCATATATTTTTCAAATCCGGCAACACGCATCCGGTGTCCAGCCTGCTTAAAATCACCGGCGATCACGCCAATCTTTCCTTTATGATCCAGAGCCTTTGCAAGCTGCTCGCCCAGCTCATAGCCTAGTTTTTCATTGTCAATTCCAATATAAGGGATTTCTGAATCCTCTATGGGAGTATCACAGGCATATACAGAAATCCCCTTTTCTCTTGCGAAATTTAAATAATCTTCGCATTCATAGGAATCTATAGGAGAAACTGCCATCGCCTGGATATCGGTTTTCAGAAGATCCCGGATCATATTTTTCTGAACCTCTTCTTCTGTTTCGGAATCCGGGGACAGAATCACCACATCTGCATGATATTTTTCTGCTGCATCTTTCATTCCGTCGCAGACAGACAACCAATATTCACTGCTTTTAGATTTTGTAACAACACCGATCGTTACCTGCTCTTCTTCTGTTTTCTTTGCAGAAGAAGAGCATCCGGAAAGGCTGCAAACTCCTATGACTGCCACCAGAATACAGATATACTTTTTTCTCATGAGGGATATGCCTCCTTTTCTTTTGCAGCTATATTTGCCACGGGAAAAAAGACTCCGGAGCCTTTTTCTCCGGTCCGGAGTCTTTTCCTATCTGGCAATGCAGGGTTTACATTTACATTTTACCAGAGTTTTCTGTAGATTTCTTTTACTTCCTCTTCTGTTACATCACGCATGGTATTCTGAGGACTTCCACTGTCCATGGCATCATGTGCCATTTTGTCGATGACGTTGAAGAACTCTTCTTTATTGATACCGAACTGCTCCAGAGTCGGAGTATCCAGTTCATTTACAAGTGACTCTACTGCTTTCAGGAATTTCTCAGCCGCTTCCTGATCAGAATCAGTTGCATCCGCCACACCAATATCACGTCCCAACGCTCCGAATCTGTCGTATGCTCCGGGAAGCGCAAAGGTAAGGCACTCCTTCAGAAGCATGGCATTGGAAAGTCCGTGTGCTACATGGAACAGTGCTCCGATCGGACGGCTCATTCCATGGATAATGGTAACAGATGCATTGTTAAATGCGATTCCTGCCTCAAGAGCAGCGACAGACATCTGTACACGAGCTTCTTCATTCTTTCCGTCTTTATATGCAACCGGAAGATATTTAAAGATCCTCTTTACTGCAGATACTGCAAAAGTATCGGAAAGTGTCTGTGCTTTTCTGGATGTATAAGCTTCCACACAGTGGCAAAGTGCATCAAGACCTGTTGCTGCTGTGATCTTTGGAGGTGCAGTCATAGTAAACTGTGGGTCGATAATGGCAAGATCCGGCATGAGAACTTTGCCTTTAAGAAGCATCTTGATGTCTTTTTTGGTATCCGTGATAATCGTGAACTGTGTTGCCTCAGATCCCGTTCCTGCTGTGGTAGGGATCGCCGCCATTGGCGGCATCTTTACATCGATCACTTTTCCCATGTAGTCGGAAATGCTTCCACCGTTTACTACCAGTGAGCCGATGGCTTTCATGGAGTCAATGGGGCTTCCGCCTCCCAGAGCTACCAGGAAGTCACAGTTCTCATCTTTATAGATCTGTAAGCCTTTTTCGATCATGGTATCTGTTGGCTCACCACAGATGTCAGAATAAATGCTGTATTCAATGCCCTGATATGTCAGCGCCTTCTCAACTTTTGCACAGTTTCCCAGGTCGATCATTACTTTATCGGTTACGATCAGAGCTTTTTTACCAAGGAGTTTCAGTGCTCCTTCTGCCATGTCCAGTGCTCCGGAACCGGAAATAATTTCTCCAGGTACAATAAATTCTCTTGCCATTGTCAAAATCTCCCTTCAGTCAGTACAATTTTTTTCATAATAGCAGCAGGTCTACTGCTGTCCGCTCCTCACGAACAACAGCATTTTCCTCTTCCTGCTGCCTGTTATTTACGATCCAGTATCAGTATCTCCGAATCCTTAAAACTCGGCGTCATGAAGCCAGGTATATCTCTCATCCTCGCAGCGGTCTGTCTGCAGCCACGGATTTCCGTCAATGTGGCGGATCATCCAGCATGTATACATCTGATATCCAGGTGCAACTGCCTGCGGATGAAGCTCTCCTCCTGGAATTGCGGAAAAGCTCTCATCTGTACTCTTAAATACCTGATCACCGACAAAGCTTGCTCCAAATCCTTCCGGATGATCAAATTTGAAAAAGTATGTCTCAGGCTGCGGATGTCTGTGCGGCAGGTATCCGGACCAGTTTCCTCTGTCATTGAGAACCTCACCAAGTACCATATTGGACTCCGGTGAAATATCATGATCGAAGATGGTGTTTACTCTTCTCTTCGCAACATTTCCGAACTTGCCTACGCAGGAATATCCCCACGGAGCATCTTCCGGTTTGTAGAGTTTTGCACCGAAATCTTTCTCGTTCTTTGTGCACTGAACAAGGATCTGTGACTCTGCATTTGCTACAACTGTAATCTCAGTTCCTGTGCATCCGTGAACACACCATGGTCCCTCTGTGAACACGTCTTTTCTGGTTGCTGCAGCTTCGTTTCCGTTCCATTTATAGGTAATGTTTCCGGAGAGGAGGAGAACTGCTGTCTCCTCACCCTCTCTTAAAAATGTTCTTGTCTCTCCTGCTTTCATACGGTAAACACGGATGTCCATCATCATGGCCTTGTACTCATTATCGTATGTTGTAAGAATCTTTTCGCCTTTTTCGTCATATTCCGGATAACCAAATACTTTACTCATTTTCTTACCTCCCAGATTAGTACAGTCTTGCCTCTTCACGGCCTTTCATAACTCCCTCGCAGGCCTTTCTTACGCTTTCTTTCTCAGATGTTGTTGCGATTCCTACATCCCACCAGGACTCATATCCGTCTGTCATGGTCTTCGGGATAACTTTGAGATCAAAGAGGCATGCGATCTCCTGCTTTTTGGCATCTTCCAGAGCGTCTACCAATTCCTGGATGGTGCGGCAGGTATAGGTCTTCAGACCATAGCCTTCGCCGATCTTTGCATAATCTACAGGGATCAGATCTCCGGTCGGTTTCTTGCCGTCTGTATAACGGAACTCTGTTGCAAGGCTTCCGATTCCGTGGTTCATCTCAAGGTTATTGATGCAGCCAAATCCGCAGTTATCGAATACCATGATATTGACTTTCTGTCTCTCCTGCATGATAGTCATGATCTCACTGTGGAGCATCTGGAAGCTGGAATCTCCAACTACGCAGTATACTTCATTATCCGGCTCAGCAAATTTCACACCGAGGGTAGCGGCAACCTCATATCCCATACAGGAATATCCGTACTCTGCATGATATCCGCCACGTTTGTCTGTTCTCCACATACGCTGCATACAGCTTGGAAGGGAACCGCCTGCTGTGATGATGGTTGCATCTTTGTCGATAGTTCTGTTGATTGCTGCAAGTGCTGCTGTCTGTGTGATCTTTCCGTTTGTAAGCTTTACATATTCCGGAATCGTACGAGGATCTCTTGCCTTGATCAGCGGCTCAAAATCATCTCCTGTGTACTCAATGCTTCCAAGGCGCTCCATCTCTTTATCCCATGCAGCTTTTGCTTTCTCGATCTCATCTGTGTATGCAGATTTATATCCTCTTGCACGAAGCTTTTCTGCTAGTGCTTCTACGGTAGCTTTTGCATCACCCACTGCTTTTACTGCATCCATCTTGTATGCGTGGAATCTGCAGTTGTTGATACTTACAAACTGAACATCCTCATTCTGGAACAGATGCTTGGAGCTTGTTGTAAAGTCAGACATTCTGGAACCGATAGAAATTACCACGTCTGCGTCTTTACCGATAATGTTGGAAGCGTAGGTTCCTGTTACACCGATACCGCCAAGACAGTACGGATTGCCAGACTGGCAGGCACTCTTTCCGGCCTGTGTCTCGCCGAATGGGATCTTGAACTCTTCACAGAATTTCTCAACAGCTTCTCCAGCTTCTGAGTAACGGACACCACCACCAACAACGATAAGCGGTTTCTTCGCTCCTGCGATGACCTCTGCCACATCCTCAAGCTCTTCCTCTACTGCAACCGGTCTTGTGATCCTGTGCACTCTCTTCTTGAAGAAGTACTCCGGGAAGTCAAAGGACTCACCCTCAACATCCTGGCAAAGCGCGATGCAGCATGCACCTGTTTCAGCCGGATCTGTAAGAACTCTCATTGCATTGATCAGAGCGGTCATGACCATCTCCGGTCTTGTGATCCTATCCCAGTATTTGCAGACTGGCTTGAATGCATCGTTCGTACTGACGGCAAGGCTGCTGCTCTGCTCCAGCTGCTGGAGAACCGGGTCAGGCTGGCGAGATGCAAAAGTATCTGCCGGGAATACAAGAAGCGGAATATTATTTACAGTTGCTGTTGCACATGCTGTTACCATGTTTGCAGCTCCAGGTCCGATGGAGGAAGCGCATGCAATGATTTTTTTGCGGTTGCTCTGTTTTGCAAAAGCGGTAGCAACGTGACACATACCCTGCTCATTTCTTCCCTGAAGAACCTTCAGCTGTCCCGGATTTGTATCCAGTGCCTCACCAAGTCCTACAGCAATACCGTGTCCGAAGATCGTGAAAAATCCTTCTACGAATTTTGTCTCCACTCCGTCCATGGAAACATACTGATTATCCAGAAATTTTACAATTGCCTGTGCAGTTGTCATTCTTACTGTCTTTGCCATTTTTTCCACTCCTTTTCTTTATACTCTTGCGATCATTTCGCCGAATTTTTCTTTTTCATCTTTAATGAATGCGTGAACTTCATCCGGTCCCGGAAGGGAATCGGAGCAGTTGTTGCTCTTAACCATCATGGATGCCTCAGCAGAACCAAACTCCAGGCAGTCAATGATCTCCCAACCCTGATACAGTCCATACAGGAATCCGGAGCCGTATCCGTCGCCGCCGCCGAAGCCTTTTCTTGCCTCAACCGGGAATGGCTTGATGCTGAACTTCTGTCCATCAACTGTGTAGGCTGTGGAACCCTTCATACCGTGTTTGATGACAACGATCTTTGCATTTTTTGCCTGCCAGTAAGCTGCACTCTCCTCATCAGTCATGCCTTCTTTGATCAGTTTCTCTGTAAGGTCAAACTCTTCTCTGGAGCCCATGATGATGTCAGCTTCCTTAGCTACGATGGAATAGTAGATGGAAATCTCATCTGCATTCTTCCAGTTGTACTCTCTGTAATCAATATCAAAAATGATCTTTGTGTTTACTTTCTTAGCAAGCATAACTGCTTTGATCGCTGCTTCTCTGGAAGGGCTCTCTGCAAGAGCAGTTCCGGAAATGAGGATCGCTTTTGCATTTTTGATATAATCCTCGTGGATGTCGTCTACATGAAGCTGCAGATCTGCGATACGGTTACGATACATGAGGATACTGCTTTCCTTTGGAGAAAGCATCTCGGTAAAGGTAAGTCCCAGCTTCTCTCCGTTTGTACATTTTGTGATCTGTGAGGTATCGATTCCTCTCTCATCAAAATAATCTACAACATACTCACCGAACTGATCATCCGAAACCTTTCCGATAAATCCTGCTTTCAGGCCATGCTTGGTAACACCTACAGCGATGTTTGCAGGAGATCCTCCTACAAATTTCTCAAACATATGTACCTTCTTCAGGGGTTTGAACTCCTCCTTTACCTGATCGTTGTAAGCAGGATTAAAATCAATGGCAACTCTTCCAAGGAGCACCAGGTCCATTGGTCTGGATTCATCAAATTCGATATACTTCATGATCTTACCTCCGTTTGTTTGATGGTTTATTTTTTACTTCTTTTTTGTGTGCTTTTTTACTTTGCGTGCTTTTTCTTTTATTTAGTGTGCTTTCTTGCGTGTTTCTTATGATGTTAATATAGCACTGTTTTACAATTTGGGCAAGTACTTCTTTTCATTTTTCTTTTTTTCAGTTATTCTATACAATTTTTGTAGTTTTGTTTTGTTCAAAGTAGCTATTATCTGCATGTGCATTTGCGTGTTGATATTTTTAGCACGCTATTGGCACGCAATCAAATGTATCCAGACAGTTGTTTTCTTGGAATCTATATTCCATATCGTAGTATCTTACAGATTTCCTGTAATATAAAAAAGCCTGCAGTTTTCATCCTGCAGACTATTTTATATGATACTTTGCACAATACATGTTCAAAGGTTATATTTTGTTTTGATCTTGATATCTGTAAAGAGATATTCTCTCTCCGGCTCCTGTCCTTTTGTCAGGATATCCGCCAGGATCCTTGGCGGTTCATACCCCTGGACATATCCATTCTGGTCGATCAGAAAATCCACATGATCATTCTTCAGTGCCCGTTCATTCTTCGGAGTCTGATCGTAGATCACAACGTAGGGCCTGCGGTCAAGTCTCAGCTTTTCAAATGCCTTACCCACTCCTGCCTGGCCTCCGGATACCACCAGGATCCCGCTGATCCCTGAAGTACTCATCATGGCATTTTCTATAATGTGCTCCACCTCAGCTGCTTCATCAAAGCTTCCGTGAACACCGGCAATCTCCAGATGTGGAAAAGCCCGCTTGGCTTCCTCCACAAAGCCATCCACTCGCTGATTGTCAACATGATTGCTGAAATATCCGGTGATGATCAGGATCTTTCCATTTCCTCTTGTCAGCATTCCAAGAAGTCCGGCTGCGGTACGTCCGCTCTTGCGGTTATCCATTCCCACAAAACAGGTTCTTCTCGTTCCTACAATATCAGAGTTAAAGGTTACTACTGGGATATTCTTCTCTTCGATCAAAGCATTCAGTTTCTCCCGGACAGTCTCACTGTCTACCGGCATGATCGCAAGTCCCCGGATTCCTTCCTGTTCCAGTTCCTCAATGGCCTGCAGCTGTTCCTCTTCATCAACGGAAAGACCCTCTTTCAGGATCAGCTGGATCCCTTTTTCTTTCAGTTCCACGGCTGCCTTCTCAATACCACGATTTACTTCCTGCATAAAAGAAGATCTGGCAAGCTGTGTCACCACTCCGATCTTCAGTCTTTCATCTTTAGCTGTTCTGGAATGTTTCCGTTCTTTCTGTACATATCCCATCTCGTCCGCCAGACGGCAGATTCTCTCTGCCACCTCCGGATTGATCCGTCCTCTGTGGTTCAATGCTCTGTCCACGGTTCCCCTGGAAACCCCTGCCTGTTCTGCAATCTGCTGTATTGTTACCGCCATAAATCCTTCTCCTGCCTCTGCCTTACTGTGTCGTTGCCAACTGTTCCGTCCGGCAATAATCTTTCTATATACATTTATATAGTTTTTTCGAAAAGGTGTCAATATGTAAGTGCATTATACAAGGCAACCAACCCGATCTTATCCCCGCACAGCCATATGATATACTTCTTTATAAGAAATCCCTGTTTTTTCACAAAGTTTTTTTACGCTTTCGTATTCCGGATAATAATATTCCTGTCCGTCAAAAGTGCAGACCTTCACTTCTACATTTCCCAGCGGGGTTGTAACCGTTCTTTTCTCTCTTTTCAGAATGGTTCTCTCCATCTCCTGGCGACGGATCCCAATGGTTGTCGTTTCTCTGAAAATGATCTGCTCCATCGCTGAAACCTGTTCTTTTTTACATAGAACGGTAAGCAGCCATGCCGGACGGTTTTTCTTCATAAATACAGGCATGTAATTGGCCTCTCTGGCTCCTGCCTCATACAGAAGCTCCATAACATAGCCAAGCGTTTCTCCTGTACAGTCATCAATGTTGGATTCCAGCTTTATAATGGTGTCTATTTCCGTACAAGCATCATTGCCTGAAGCCTCCTCCCCGGATTCCCGGATCAGCATGGCACGGAGAATTCCCGGGCACTCATACTGGCGCTTGCCTGCTCCGATACCGATCTTCTCCACCGTAAAATCTTCAGGCAGTTTTTCTGATGTAAGGAATGCCGCCACAATGGCTGCTCCTGTAGGCGTTATCAGTTCACCCTGCACCGATGTGATATGCAGCTTCAGCTGATGAGCACTTACAATATTACTTACCGCCGGTACCGGCACCGGAAGGATTCCGTGCTGACAGCGAATCGTTCCGCTACCCTCACAAAGTCTTGGAACGATCACTTCCTCCACATCCAGATCATCCATACAGATTGCAACAGAAAGAATATCCACAATGGAATCCACTGCACCCACTTCATGGAAATGGACCTGATCCACCGGTACATTATGGGCTTTTGCTTCTGCCTCGGCAAGAATCTTAAAAATCCTTTTTCCATAGGATTTTGCACGATCTGTCATATCTGCATGGTCGATAATCTCCATGATCTCGTTAAGGCCACGGTGTTCATGGTGATGGTGTCCGTGGTGGGAATGCATCGTTTCTGTATATGTATGACTGTTTCCATGGGTTTCCTGTACATGATGTTCATGAGAATGGGGATGCTCATGGGCTTCATGACTATGTTGATAATGATGTTCCCCATGATCCTGGCTGTAAGAATCTCCATCATGCCCATACAGATATTTCATATCATGATCATGATTCTCATGATCATGATCCAGTAGTACATCAAAATCACAGGCATCGATCCCTGATTTCATCACACGGCTGATCTTTATGTCGAAACCTTTTACCGGCAGACTTTTAAGAGTTCTCACCAGTTTTTTCTGATCTGCACCCAGATCCAGAAGAGCCGCAACTGTCATATCCCCGCTGATCCCGGAGGTACACTCCAGATATAATTTGTTTCTCATTTATTTTCCCTCCGCAAGCCGATTGATCTGGGTTGCCAGATATCCTGCCCCAAATCCGTTGTCAATATTTACTACTGCAATTCCGTTGGCACAGGAATTGATCATTGTCAGAAGCGCTGACAATCCATGAAAGCTGGCGCCATATCCCACAGAAGTAGGTACCGCGATCACCGGACGTTTCACAAGACCACCCATAACACTTGCCAGCGCACCCTCCATTCCTGCTACCGCAACCACACAGTTAGCCTCCTGGATGGTATCCAGCCTGGAAAAGAGTCTGTGCATACCACTGACTCCCACATCATAGATCCTCTCCACATGTGTGCCGAAATACTCTGCTGTCTGGGCAGCTTCCTCCGCAACAGAAATATCTGCTGTTCCGGCTGTACATACTGCCACCTTTCCGATATGCTCCTTCTCTTTTTCAATCTTCAAAATTCCGGAAACAGGATCATAAACCACATCAGGAAGAACCTTTTTTACCAGTTCATACTGATGTTCTGACGCCCTTGTTCCAAAGACTTCTCCATCTTCCTCATAAAGCTTCTGATAGATATTCAAAAGATGTTCGTCTGCTTTTCTCGCACAGTAAACTACCTCTGCAAAACCGGTCCTCGCTTTTCGGGTAATATCCAGCTTCGCATAATCCATTTCTTCATATCCCTCTTTTTTCAGAAGGTCCTCTGCATGCTCCACAGAGAGCTGGCCTTTTTTTACCTTTTCAAGGATCTGCTGTAAAGTCATCTTTTTGCCTCCCTGTTTTCTTCGTAATATAATAACACAATAGCCAGACATTTGCATCATTTCCGCAAATCGTCTGGCTATCTGCTATTCAAACCGTTCACTGTCCGGTTCTTTTTATTTATGCGACTGCCTAGGCCGCCTTCTGTTCTTTATCTGATCATCTCCGTATATTTGGCCGAGATCTCATCAATATCTCCATATGCGATCAGTTTTCCTTTTTCAAGTATCATTGCTTTATTGCACAAGCGCTGTACCTGTTCCAGAGAATGGGATACAAACAGTACCGTAACGCCCTTATCAAACATACTTAAGACTTTCTTTTCACTCTTTTTCCGGAATTTGGCATCTCCTACAGAAAGGACTTCATCCAGGATCAGGATATCCGGTGATACCAGTGTGGCAATGGAGAATCCAAGCCTTGCCTTCATACCGGAAGAATAATTCTTAATAGGGACATCGATAAATTCCTTCAGTTCAGAAAACTCAACAATCTCATCAAATTTCGATTCCAGAAACTTCTTGGAATATCCGAGCATCGCACCATACAGAAAAATATTCTCACGTCCTGTATACTGCGAATCAAAACCGGCTCCCAGTTCCAGAAGAGGGACCAGACGGCCGTTTCGGACCACCTTGCCTTCGGTAGGCTTGAATACACCGGCAATTACTTTGAGCAGAGTACTTTTTCCCGCTCCGTTAAGTCCCAGGATTCCTACACGGTCACCTTTTTTCACCTCAAAATCAACATTCTGAAGAGCCCAGAACTCATTATATTTAATTTCTTTTTTTAAGAATTTAATCACGTAATCCTTCAGGCTGTCTACCTTTTCTTTACTGAGATTAAACTTCATACTTACGTTATCTACAACTACTGCAGGTTTTTCCATATTTTTCTCCTGTTAAATATAAAGGATAAATTCATCCTGTTTCTTCTTGAAACAGAACATTCCGATGGCAATCGTCACAAGGCTGAATACCAGTGCGTATGCCGCATAATGAAGATTCATCGGCTCTCCGAACATTCCCGAACGAAAAACATCGATGGTACAGTACAGCGGATTATATTTCAGGATCCATGAAAAACCACTTTTCAGCAGTCTGGACGGATAATAAAAGATCGCACAGGTATACATGATCAGCATCAGCGCTACTGACCACAGATATTCCATATCTCTGAAAAAAACGCCAATCGTAGCAAGGATCATTCCACAACCATAAGACAACAGAAATACCAGGATCAGCGCGATCGGGATCTGGAGCATATAAAGTGTCGGCTCCACACCAAGTACTGCTCCTACCGGAACCAGCACGATCAGTGAGATCAGGAAGATCACATAGTTAAAAAGTACACTTGACAGCGGATAGAGATATTTTGGCACATAAACTTTCTTGATCATTGCCGAATTCGCTCTTACTGATTTCAATGCCGCTTTTGTGGCACTGGAATAGAATGTGTACAAAAGACGTCCTGTCAGGATATATACAGGAAATGTCCGATCCTTGTTTCCAAACAGGGTACCGAATACGATCGTCAGTACGATCATGGTAAGCAACGGCTCAAGAAGAGACCAGATGATACCAAGATAGGAACGTCTGTACTTCAGTTTGATTCCTTTTTTTACAAGCTCTCCCAGAAGAAACCTGTAACGCATAAAAGTATTTACGTATTCTTTCATAGCATCTCCAATATTCAATTTTATTTTTTCACACGGCTGTAAATCATAATATACTATTTTGAGAAATCTGGCAACCTTATTTTCGCCAAAAAAAGGCACGCCAAAGCGTACCTTTTTGAGAAATGTGTTAGTTATGATCTTATCTCTTGATATTGAATGCCCGGAATCCCGGATATACTGCTGCATCACCAAGCTCTTCCTCAATACGGAGAAGCTGATTATATTTTGCCACACGTTCGCTTCTGGAAGGAGCTCCTGTCTTGATCTGGCAGGTATTCAGTGCCACTGCAAGATCTGCAATGGTTGTATCCTCTGTCTCTCCGGAACGATGGGAAGAAATCGCTGTATAGCCAGCTTTATGTGCCATTTTGATGGCTTCCAGAGTCTCAGATACAGAACCGATCTGATTCAGTTTGATCAGAATAGAATTTCCGCAGCCAAGGCTGATACCTTTCTCAAGACGCTCTGTATTTGTAACAAACAGGTCATCACCTACAAGCTGTACTTTTCCTCCAAGTTCTTTTGTCATGATCTGCCAGCCTTCCCAGTCTTCCTCATCAAGGCCATCCTCAATAGAGTAGATTGGATATTTTTCGATCAGATTTTTCCAGTGATCAACAAGCTCCGCAGATGTAAATTTCTTTCCGCATTTCGGAAGAACATACTCCCCCTTTTTGTTTCCTTTCCACTCACTGGATGCAGCATCCATGGCAAGTACAAAATCCTTTCCAGGCTCATATCCCGCTTTTTTCACTGATTCAAGGATGTACTCAATGGCTTCCTCATCGCTTCCAAGGTCTGGTGCAAAACCACCTTCATCTCCAACGCTTGTTGCAAGGCCTTTTTCTTTCAGAAGTGCAGCAAGAGCGTGGAATACCTCTGTACACCAGCGAAGTCCCTCTTTAAAGCTTGGTGCTCCTGCCGGCATGATCATGAATTCCTGAACATCAACGGTATTCGCAGCATGTGCACCACCGTTTAGGATATTCATCATCGGAACCGGAAGTCTGTTTCCGTTCACCCCACCAAGAAATCTGTAAAGGGGGATGTCAAGAGAAATCGCAGCCGCACGTGCGCACGCAATAGAAACCGCAAGAATGGCATTTGCGCCCAGTTTTGATTTGTCCTTTGTTCCATCTGCTTTGAGCATGGCAGCATCCACTGCATAAATATCAGATGCATCCATTCCTGCCAGCGCATCATTAATTACTGTATTGATATGTTCAATGGCCTTCGAAACACCTTTTCCTCCAAAACGGCTTTTATCCTGATCTCTCAGCTCAAGTGCTTCGAATTCTCCTGTGGACGCTCCGCTTGGTGCTGCTCCTCTTCCGACCGTTCCATCTGCCAGATAAACCTCTGCCTCTACGGTCGGATTTCCTCTTGAATCAATGATCTCTCTTCCAATGACCTTCTCAATCTCTAAATAATCCATTTGATATTTATCCTCCTGTCTGGTCTTTTCGCCCTGTCCGTAACTCCTGTTCAGGCCGCATTTTGTCAGGGGATACGGCCCGCCACAAATTTTACGCATTAGTTAGAATCCGCTAACTGTTTACAAGTTTACTATATCTAACTTTAACGGTCAAGAGGAGTTATTGCCATTTTTTTCTCAATTACTCTTCTGATATTTCCATGTTTTTTCAGAACATTCCGCAGGATGTTGCGAATTTTACTTATTGACAAGGCTTTACTACTTATGATATCATAACCGCCGGTATCAAGCGGATATTCGTAAACCGCTCTGCTGCCTGCTTACAGCCAAACAACTGCTTCGCAGTTTGATTTGGTCAAAAAACCGAATATGGTTTATGACAAAATCCTGTCATATATTGGAAACGCACATTCTCCTGAATGATTAACGAACAACACATGCTCTGAGGTTTTACATTATCACTTAATCATTTTAAAGGAGGATTTTTTATGCCAAAAAACAAATTTCAGGAAGTTATCTTTACCCTTATCATGGTATTTTTCATGGTTTACGCCATGATTTGCTACAACATTTCCCTGAACACAGGGAGTATGACAAACCGCGTGTTCCTTGACGCTTTTCATGAGCTGGTGATCATGGGACCGATCGCATTTATCCTTGACTTCTTCCTTGTATCCAAGCTTGCCTTTGGTTGTGCAATGCGCATGGTAGATTTCAAAAACTGCCATCCGTTCAGCAAGATCCTTGCGATCTCCGTTCCTTCCGTTGCTTTCATGTGCCCATTAATGAGTCTTGCCGCAACCATTCTCTTTAAGGATGCAGGAAATCAGTTCGTAGCTGTATGGCTTCAGACAACCGCATTCAACTTCCCGATGGCATTCTTCTGGCAGCTGATCTATGCAGGTCCGATCGTACGTTTTATTTTCAGACATATCTTTCCTGAAAAGGAAAACGTAAAAGAAGCGACAGCAACTATGTAAAATTAAAAAAAGCACATTGCTATGGTTGAACCACCCCAAAAGTCATACTTTCCGGTGGCGGCTCATTCCATACAATGTGCTTTTTATTTTTCACGCGAATCTTTCTCATCGGATCTTCGAATCTCTCAGACTGTTTTCTTTAATTCAGGCATCTTAAGTATCTTCACGATCAGCGGGATCACCATAATGACCCAGACTATCGGTTCTGCTACGATCACGCCGGTATATCCGAGAAGTGGCACCAGAGTCACCGCGATCACTACTTTTCCGATCATCTCCAGCGCACTGGAAACCAGAGGGATCACCGTTTCTCCAAGGCCCTGCATAGCATTTCTGAGGACACTGATCACAGCCGTTACGAAATAAAAGATCGTATCAAATTTAAGATAATTGGCGGCATTGCGGATCACCGTTTCATTATGGCTTCCTGTGACCAGATAGATCAGCTGTTTTCCAATGGTAAAACTGAAGATCACAGTCATCACGGACCAGATACAGGTATACAGAACTGCAAGACCGATTCCATGGCGTACCCGGTCCATCCTCCCTGCACCTGCGTTCTGGCCGCAGAAGATCGCCATGGTCTGGCCGAACACGCCAAACATGATCATAAACATCTCTGTGATCTTACGAGCTGCTGTATGTGCCACAATGATATCTCTTCCCAGCCGATTGATGGAGGTCTGAAGTGCCAGTGTACCAAGATTTACAAGAGAGCTTACAAGTCCCATAGAAAGTCCGGCACTCAGCATATTTTTCATCATATTTCTTTCAAGACCGGAAAAATCCTCTTTTGTCAGCCGTAGGATCTCATACCTGCGGATCATGTAAAACCAGCATACCAGAAAAGCCAGCGTCTGTGAAAGTACTGTAGCAATGGCTGCTCCCTGCACTCCTGCTTTTACTACCAGAATAAAAAACAGATCTCCTGCGATATTTAAAGTTACAGACACTGCCAGGATCACAAGGGGCGTCACCGTATCCCCAAGTGCACGCAGAGATGCCGCGCAGGTATCATAAAGAAATGTTGCCAGCATACCTGCAATAATGATAAAGATATACTGTCTGGCGGTTCCCGTCAAATGATCCGGAACATTCAGGAACCTCAGGATCGGATGCAGAAACAAAAGTCCCAAAACAGTCAGGATCAGAGAAATCACGCTGCCCATTACAAGAGACAGCGCAAAAGATTTTCGTACTTCTTCCCGGTTTCCGGCACCGAATTTCTGTGCAGTGACAATGGCAAATCCATTTGCAAGGCCCATCAGAAAACCGATGATCAGCCCGCTTAAAGGACTGGTGGCCCCTACTGCCGCCAGCGCATCTTCTTTAAGAAAGCTTCCCACGATCCGGGTATCTGCCAGGCTGTACGTCAGCTGCAAGAGATTTCCCAGAAATACAGGAAGCGCAAAGGACAGGATCAATGTGGAAGGCTTCCCTTTTGTCAAGTCTTTCATGTCATCCTCCCTCAGTCAACAATATCATTCTGAAAACGGGAAAGATGCTCATAAGGAAGGATCATCCTTCCGCGGAACAGTCCGCAGCCATCATTGATCAGGCTGTTGTTTACCGCACCAAACATATTAACGTCCAGCGCAGCAAGATCCAGTCCAAGAAGTCGCATACCCCGCTCATAAGCCTCATCAAAATAGATACATTCCCCCTGGGGAATCGCGTCCCTTCTCCTGCGTTCACTTTCCTGTTTTTTCTCATAGCTTAAATGGTTGGCGGAACCAATCTCCGCAACATCATCCATGTCTTTGGTCCGCAGCTGTACTTCCATATAGCTTCGGGAACTGTTATCATAAAACGTGATATGCAGGGACTGATAATCATCCTCACTGTTATTACAGATGTAATCCCTATAGTAAGGCTTTGCTTCCCTGCTGAGCAGTGGCGATGTACTTTCCTGCACTCCTCTGGCCGGCTCTGCGGTAAATCCTCTTTCTTCCAGAAATCCCGGAAGTATATTGGCGATCTCATAAAGATAACGAAGCTCTTCTTCTCTGACATTCTCACCATTTTTCAGATGACATCTGGGCATGGCGATAACGATCCTGTAGGCAATAAAATCGCGGAAACAGCTTAACCGTTCCTTGATCTGGGATACGGAAGGATATTCCCCATATTCTTTATAATAGTCATAAATAAATTCTACTACATATCCGTTAAATTTTTCCTCCGCACGGATCAGGGATTTGATTCTTCCCTTGAAGGTAAACGCCAGAAACGGATATTCCCCTGCCATATATTTATAAAATTCCCGGATCTTCTGAGACTGGGCAGTGAGGAAATCATTATGCTCCAGAAGCTCCTGGATCTGGATCAAAAAATTACAGTGTACCAGATCGATCTCATTATGTTTTTCCTTCGCCTCTGTCCTAAGATCCCGAATGTATTTCTTCAGTATCCGGAGAAGCGTATCTCCGGAATACAGATAATCGTTTAATGTTATCATTTGTGTTTCTCTTTTCTATTTTGGTCTTTTCAGGATCACATATTTGCAACAACTGCTGGACGATCTGTGCTCCTGTCTTTTATTTATTTCAGTTTTTCATGGAAAAACTCTGCGATCCGGTTCCATACCTCATCCTGGAAAAACTGGATATCTGCATGGTCTGCGCCATCCAGTGTCAGCAAAGTGACATCACAGTCTTTTTTCTCCAGAAGTCCGTATAAAGTTTCCGACTGAACATAAGGAACGACCTGATCGCAGTTTCCATGGATGATCAGAAATGGCGGTGCATCCTTCGTAACCTTGGAAACCGGACTGCTCTGGTATGCCTTTTCTTTATTTAACATGGAATTAAATCCAAGCAGAAGGGATTCTGCGGAAGAAGCACATTTTTCTGCAGATTCACACGGAAATGCGGAAAGATCCGTAGGCGGATACCATGGGCAGGCAGCCTGTACCTTACTGGATTCTTCCAGATACTCTCCCACATCCAGAGCCGGATCATTGTCCAGCGCAGCCATACAGGTAAGATATCCTCCGGCAGACTCTCCCATAACTCCTATCTGCTCTTTGTTGATGCGGAACCGGTCTGCATGGGCTTTCAGATAACGGATAGCTGCCTTTACATCCTGCAGCGGCATGGGATACGGGCCCTGATTAGAAGTACGATACTCCACACTTGCCACTACAAAGCCACTGGATGCCAATCTGCTCAGATAAAGATTATGTGCGGATTTATCCATCATCAGCCATGCGCCTCCGCAGATCCAGAGGATGCAGGGATAGATTTTTCCATCTTTTGTTTCCGGGTAGATTATATCCAGTTTCAGATCCCGCCTGCAATGTCCGAACCAGGAATCCACCTGTGCGTAAGTAATATCATTTACTGTAATATACTGAGGCTTCTCTACTGAAAGCTTCAGTGTCTTTTTTTCTGCTTTTATCATAATCTATCTACCTCTTTTCTTCTGATCATTTTAGTTTGTCTTTGAAATATTTTTCTTCTATTTTATCACAATACTGCTTTTTCTGCTTTTATTTTTCGGAGAAAAAGCACTCTTTTTCTGCAAAAGAAATATCTGCATTCTCATTTACAGACATGCCTTACCGCAGGATCTCGTCAATGGTGGAAACGGTACTGAAAGATCCTTTATTCCTTGAAATGATCTCTTTTACTTTCTGCAGTTCAAAATAATTTACATAGCAGATCAGAGTCTTGTTCTCTCCTGCGATCACGCCGGAAGAGTTGATGATGGTACAGGTTTTGTTCAGTTCCTCCTTAATATCACAGATGATCGCATCAGGATCCTTTGTGATGATCGTCACCTGTTTCAGTGCCTCAAAATGATCTGTGAAATGATCGATGATGGAAGTCGCCACAATGTATACCAGAAGACTTAAAAGTGCGGAATCTCTGTCAAGAAGTACAAACACAGCTCCATATACACACGCATTAAATGCAATCAATATGTAGGAAATACTGTAGTCCTTTCCGGAATGATTGTAGATCTTTTTTACAATGATATTGGCAAAGATCTCAGAACCGTCAATACAGCCACCGTTTCGAAGGATCAGAGACAGTCCCACACCAAGGATCGCACCTCCAAAGGCTACTGCAATAAAATGCTCTGTATTCAGCTCAAAAGGGATTTTTTCAAAGTAGGAAAGACCTATTGTGTAGACAACAAAGCCCACGAACGTTTTTGCAAAGAAATACTTACCGATAAGAATGACCCCGGCTACGAGAAACGGCAGAAACACAAGCAGCACACATAACGACAGGTTATACCCTGTCAGCTTGCTTATGATAATGGCGATTCCGGCAGTTCCGTAATCGATGGCATCATTGGGAAGCAAAATACAAGCAACAGAAAAACTGGCCAGAATCGCTCCCACAATGATCATCAGATAGGAAAACACTGTCTTAATCTTTTTGTTCATAAAGTCCTCCTCTTTGTAAGTAAAATTGTTTGTCAACAATAACAAAAAGCTGTTATAATAGATTTTCTCTATTACAACAGCTTTGTTTTCCTACTTTTAGAATGGATTTATTATATTATAAGTTTTTTTCTCTGTCAACGCCCTCAGACAATTTCACAGCTTTTCTTTATCAGTAAACCTGTATCCTGCTTTCTCAGATCTGATACCAGCGGATCTCATTAGCTTCCAGATGAAGGTCAAAGCTCTTTCCATCCCCTGTGTAAACCGTAGTGTCCTGTGGCTCATAGGTGTTGTTTACCACACAATACTTTTTATTTTTCACATAAGCATGTACTTCCACATTATAATTGGAAGAAAACCAACGATGAAGCTCACCTTCCGCTGCCGCTGACCAGAGTACGGCTCTGTAAAGAATACGGCTGTTGCAAAAGCTGTACGGAAGTCCGCTGATATAAACGCCCCGGCCTTTTCCGAAGGTTTTTACTGCCATCTGGACTTCCTGATCTTTCTGGATAAGGATCTTCGTATCCGGAAGTGCAAAGATATTCTTTTTCCCCTCACCGAAATCTACGGTTCCGTCTGTATCCTTCAGGATAAAATGCTCTTTATGCTCTTCCCAGTTGTATTTATCGGTATTAAGATTAAATCCTCTTTCTTCCTCTACACCAAGAATGTCATCCAGCTGGAAGAATTTTCCCTGCCACTGATGAGCTGCCGGTTCACCGACGCCAATAAATCCGCCGCCATTATAGACAAATTTCCGCACTGCTGTAAGGATTTCCGGATCTGCCCAGTTCTCACCACCGGACTGTGCAGTGTCCGCATCACCTACATTGATGATCACATCAAAATCATTCAGCAGATCTTTATCCTGACGGATATCATCAAAGCTGATAAAGGACACATCAAAAGGCGCACCACTTAATGCCTCGATAATTCCGAAATAGGAATAATTCTGCTTGTAATAGATGGCATGATGTACCATATGGTTGCCCCAGGAGCGCATTTTTCCCCAGCAATTTAAAACAGCCACACGTTTTACGCAGTATGGTGTGGTTCCCTGGATATTGTCGTAGAGCACACGGAATTCCTGGCAGACTTCCTTGATATACTGTACAAAATCCGGAAATTCCAGAGCCAGCTTCAGATAACCGCCGTATCCAATTCTCTGGATCGGGCTTCGAAGGATAGCTCTTCTTGCAGTCACCCAGTTTACTTTTGCCTCTTTTACAGGATCCCCGCCCTCATGGAAGGTGTCCGGGAAAAAGTACGGTAGAAATCTTCCCTCTGTATATTTTACATGTTTAATATCACTGAACAAACGTAAGGTCGCTCCGTTTCCGACGCTTCCCACTACCGCATCCAGCCCGATGGAAGCAAACTCATCCATAAAAGGCTCCATACCGATCCAGTGATCGCCCATGAACATCATGGCCTCTTTTCCGTATTCATGGACAATGTCTACCATTTCCTTTGCAAGCTTCGCCACTTCCCGTCTCTGGAAAGCCTGGAAATCTTTAAATTCTTTCGACGGGATCCGATAAGTGTTGTTCATATATCCCTGATCAATGATAAACTCCGGGCGGAACTTATATCCCACTTCCTGCTCAAACTGTTCCAGGATATAGGGACTCACCGAAGCAGAATATCCGAACCAGTCTACATATTTTTCCCGTGCCATCTCATCAAAGATCAGTGTGAACTGGTGAAAAAATGTAGTAAATCGTACTACATTCACATAATCATGGGAATCCAGAAATCTGCGGAGGCGATCCATGGAATGTGCACGTGTTGCCGGCTGACGCACATCAAAAGTGATCTGAGGTTCTACATCTTTCCAGTCATTGACAACTGCATTGTACATATGCACAGGATCCCACATGATATATGCAAGAAAGCTTACCGTATACTCATGGAACTCTTTCGCCGGGCTGATCACAACATTTCCTTTATTTTCATCGTATGACCATTCCTCTGTGCTGACAGCTTCCCCTGTAGTCCGGTCAATGACTTCCCACCATCTTCTGATATCATCTCTTGTATTCACAGCCAGCATATCCGGATACAGATGATCCATCAGATGGATCTCCAGAGTATCCGATACTGCCGTGTGAAAAGATGTCATGATATACATCTGCTGGATTTCTTCCGGATGGGCCTTTGCCCAGGCATTGTCCTTTCTGGTGGTATAATAAGTTGCATAAATCTTTGCGCCGGTTTTCTTCAGTTCTGCTGGAAATTCCGTTCCGTCACAGTCACGGATGGCATCTGCACCCCACTCGTCTAGCATTTTCAGTGTCTCCGGAATCACATCCAGATCTGTCGGAATAGTCACTCTTCCTTTTGTTTCGCTCATCACTTTACCTCCATTGTAAAAACCCCTGTTTTTTTATTTCTGATATTTTTTCACGATTGTCTGCATAGTATCCCATTTCTGTTCCATATCAGCCACCAGCTTAAACTGTGTGCGGCAACGGTCCAGATTGTGTTCTTCCCGGTCGATCTTAAAATAATGATCTCCTTCCAGATAATCGGTAAGAAAGCGAATGCCGCATTCATAAGTCATCACCTTAGCTCCCATGGGAAGCATCTCGATCTCTTTTGCACTGAGCTTATCTCCACAGCTTTCCAGAAAGCCTTTTACATAGATTTCATAGAGCTCCATATCACAGGAAACTTTGCTTAAATCTTTCTCATCCTCCAATGCAGTGCTGGCCCCGAAACGAATGGAATCTCCAAAATCATTCATGGCAAGTCCCGGCATAACCGTGTCCAGGTCCACTACACAGATTCCCCTTCCTGTTTCCAGGTCGATCATAACGTTATTCAGCTTCGTATCGTTGTGTGTTACCCGAAGGGGCACCTCACCTTTTGCCAGAAGCTCACCGAATACATTTGCCAGATACTCATGCTGAAACGCAAATGCGATCTCTTCTTTTACGGATGCGGCACGATGGCAGCTGTCCTTCTCTATGGCATTTTTCAAAGTCTGAAAACGTTTCTTTGTATCATGGAAATCCTTTATCGTTTCATGCAGAGTCTCTGCCGGGTAATCTGCCAGCATTTCCTGGAATTTTCCAAATGCAACTGCACTTTCATAAAAATCCTCCGGTTTTTCCGCCAGATCATAGCTTACTGCATCGGTAATAAAAATATAAGCTCTCCAACATTCTCCGTTTTCATCTGTCAGGAATGCCTTCCCGTCCTTTGTCGGAATCAGGTTCAGAACCTCCCGTTCCGGATCTCCTCCCTTCTGAAGAACTTTCTTTTTCAGATGCCCGGTGACTCCGGCAATGTTCTCCATCAGTTCTTCCGGTTTCTGAAAGATCTCCCGATTGATCTTCTGAAGGATCACCTTAATGGACCCCATCTCTCCGATCCGATATCTAAGCATATAGGTTTCGTTGATATGCCCGCTTCCGCAGGGGCCGCAGGAAACCAGTTCTCCGGTAAATGCAAACTGATCCGCTATTCTTTTTATCTCTTCTTTTGGTGTACCTGCCATTTTACCTTCTCTTTCCCAGACAGCAGTAAAAAGCATACCGTTCGAAAACAAATATACTTTATACTTTTGCTGTGATTTTTTTACTTTGATTATTTTTTCCGCTTTAAGATCCTGGTGGCAAGCGGAGCCATATTTTCATCCGTTGATCCGTAGAGAACTTCGTAATCCCCCGGGACAGAAACCGTTTCTGTCTTTTCTCCGAAGTTCTGGATAAATAGATATTCCGTATCCTTATTTTCTCTGGTTGTCACAGAAATACCTTCCGGTATAAATGTAAGCGGCATCTTCACGCCTGCTTCCTCTGCTGCCCTTCCCAGAAAGTCCTCATAAAAGGCTGCTTCCATATCTGCCGCCACATAATAAACATGGCCCTTTCCGTATTTCTTGTGAGTCAGTACCGGATACCCCTGATAGAAATCCCTTCCATAACGCAGCAGTACTTCCGCATCGGAAACCTTTGCAAGCTCACAGAGATTTTTGCAGGTATAGCTTTCTGTAATTCTGAGATGATTTCCTGTTTCCGGGATACCTACGTTTTCTTCCCAGTCATAAAGTGCATCGATCTCTTCCGTACGGATACCAGCTGCTTCCATCAGTCCGTGAGGGGTTCCCTCCAGATAGCATTTATCTGTTTCATCTACAAGTCCGGACCAGTAGGAAATTACCAAAGTACCACCGTTTTTTGCAAAAGCGCGAAGCTTTTCGGCATATCCATGATAAAACATGTAGGCCATCGGTGCCGTTACCAAACGGTACCGGGACAGCTCATGTTCCATATTGATGATATCTGTATTATAGCCTTTTCTTCGGAGAGCACGATACTGTTTCAGTACATTTTCCTGATAATGCATATCCTCGTTTCGAGGTCCCTGCGCATCCTTCAGCGCCCAGTCATTTTCCCGGTCATAGAGAACAGCCACTGGAGACTTCGTCACGCTTCCAGCAGTTTCCCGGATCTGCTCCAACGCTTCTCCTACCTCTGTCACTTCGCGGAAAATACGAGTATCATCCACACCGTAGTGATCGATCACCGCACCATGGAATTTCTCAGAGGCTCCCTGGCTCTGACGAAGCTGGAAATACAGAACACTGTCTGAACCATGAGCAACTGCCTGCAGAGAGGCAGCCAGATGTATTCCTGGTTTTTTCAGCTTGTTGATAGGCTTCCAGTTGGTCGCAGAGGGACAGGATTCCATCAGAAGAAACGGTGCTTTCTTGATGCTTCGCATAAGATCATGCTGCATGGCTCCGTCCAACGCTGTGGTATAATTGTCTTTTTTATGCCAGCTTGGATAATTATCCCAGGATGCAATATCCATAACATCCTTAAATTTTTTATAGTCCAGTCCGTTGTAGTCATACATCAGATTGGCAGTTGCCGGAAGCTCGGAACCACCTGCACGAATCGCAGAAATCTCATGCTTCATAAAATCCACAGTCCTGTCTGTAACAAAACGTTTCCAGTCCAAGGTAAGTGCATGAAGAGCATTTTCCCCCTTTGGCGAAGGACTTTCGATCTGATCAAAGCTGTTATAGGTATGGCTCCAAAACGTTGTGCACCAGCTGGAATTTAAATTTTCGATGGTCCCGTATTTTTCTTTCAGCCATTCCCGGAATTTTTCCCGGCACAGAGGACAGTGGCATTCTCCGCCATATTCATTGGAAATATGCCACAAAAGCACTGCGGGATGTTTTCCGAAACGTTCAGAAAGCTTCTTATTAATATTGTAGACTTTTTCCCTGTATACTGGAGAAGTATAACAGTGATTATGTCTTCCACCGAAAAATCTTCTTGTGCGATCCGGATCCATACGAAGAACTTCTTCATATTTATCTGCCATCCATTTCGGTCTTGCTCCGGATGGTGTGGAAAGTATCGTATAAATTCCTTCTTTATACAGATTATCGATCACTTCTTCCAGCCAGTCAAAGTTATATCTTCCCTCTTCTGGCTCCAGCACTGCCCAGGAAAACATTCCCATGGAAACGGTATTGATATGGGCTTTTTTGAAATATTCGATATCTTTTTTCAGAATATCCGGTCTGTCCAGCCACTGCTCAGGGTTGTAATCGCCACCGTGCAGATAATGGCCGTATCTGATCTGCTCTGCCATTTTTTTATCTCCTTATGATTTATTCGCATCAAGCGGACAAAGTCATCCGCTCCGCTACGAAGCTTTATACCAGGCAACTGATCCACAGTTGATCTGGTATAAAAAGAATGCTGCGTGATCCAGTTAAAGCATATTATACAATATACCTAAAGATTTCAGCAGCATCCTTTTTGTTTTAAAATTATTTTACAGCTCCAGTAATACCCTCTGCGAACTGTTTCTGTAATACGAAGAATACGATCATAGTCGGAATGGAACAGAATAATACGCCGCACATCAGCATGCCGTAATCCGTTACATATCCTGTGATCAGATTGGCGATCAACATCGGCATGGTCATCGCCTTATTATCTGTCATGATTACCTTCGGCCACAGATAGGAATTCCATGCATTCATAAATGTGATAACTGCTGCCGCCGCATAAGTAGATTTCATAGTCGGGATAAACATCTGGAAAAAGATCCTTACCTCACTTAATCCGTCAATACGAGCTGCTTCAATGATATCGATCGGGAATGCTCTTGCATTCTGACGGAACATCATGATCATAAATGGCGTGGAGATGATCGGAAGGATAAAACCTACCGCTGTATTTAAGAGTCCGGCTTTTGAAAACATCTTAAATAAAGGAACCATCGTTGCAACCTGCGGAACCATCATTGCAAGAAGCAGGGTGGAAAACAGTCTGTCTTTCCATCTGTCATGATATACCTCAAAGCCATAACCTGCGATAGAACAGATCAGAAGGCAGATCACTGTAGTAAGAACTGCATAAAACAGAGAGTTTCCAAGAGCTCTCCACAGCGGCTGCTGTGCAGTCAGGTTTTTAAAGTTCTGCATAAAATATGTACCCGGAAGGATACGGCCTCTGGATACATCTGTGGATGTATTGGTTGCCGCAGAGATCATCCAATACAGTGGAAATACAGAGATAAATGATACGATGATCAGAAAAATATATGTAGGGATCAATCTTCTCTGAATTGCGGATTTATTCTTTTTCTCAGTCACGTGTATCACCTACTTTCAAATTGATAAAGGCCAGGATCGCTACCATGATAAATATGATAAATGACATTGCTGCCGCATATCCGAAGTTTGGCACGTTGATGAAGCATGTATTATAAACATAATGGGACATTGTGATGGTTGAGTTCGCCGGGCCACCTTTTGTCAGGTTGACAGACTCATCAAACAACTGCAGTGTACCATTGATCGACATAATAAATGTCATGATAATTGTCGGTTTCAGAAGTGGTACGGTAATTTTCCAGAAGGTCTTCCAGCCATTGGCACCATCGATCTTTGCTGCCTCGTATACAGAATATTCAATATTCTGAAGACCTGCCAGATAGAACACCATGTTATATCCTGTCCATCTCCAGATCAGTGCGATGATGATCACGATCTTTGCACTTGTGGAGTTACCCAGGAAGTTATAGCCAGTTGTTAAAATTCCAAGTTTGATCAGGATGCTGTTGATCAGACCGTCTGTTGCAAACATAGAACGGAAGATCAGAGAATAAGATACAAGAGATGTTGCACATGGAAGAAATACACATGTACGGAAAAAGCCTTTAAATTTCAGATCCTTGTTATTCAGAAGCTGTGCAAGCAGGATCGCAAGGACCAGCATGATCGGTACCTGAATAATAAGATACAGGAAAGTATTGACGATGGACTGCTGGAATACCTTATCCATCATGATACGTTTATAGTTACTGAAGATCGGATCCGCAAACCTCATGTTTGCTCCGGCACCTGTCTGTAAAGAAATGATAAATGCACGGATCATCGGATAAAAACTCATGACAGCGATCATGATCGTTGCCGGTGCCAGAAAGATCCAGCCTGCCGCTCTCTGTTTCGCTACCAGAGACATGCCACTTTTTTTGGAATTCACAGGAACTCCTCCTTTCAAACATCTAAACCTTTACATAAGACAAGGGACTGCATGCAGTCCCCTGCTTTGTATTTCTTTAATATTTCAGCTTTACTCTGTCATCTTGAATGCCAGTGTATCCTGTGCTTCCTGAAGTGCAGATTCTTTGTCTGTGCCATTTACGATATTAACAACAGCTGTGTTGATGCACTCTCTTGCCTCATAGTGGTACGGAGTTTTTGTAAATTCCGGAATGTGTGAAGAGTACTCTACAATTGTTGAGAAGATCGGCTGGTTATTGAAGAACTCGCTTGGCTCATTGTAAACCTCAGACTCACCAGCCGGCAGGTAGCAGGAAATTGCACCTGTTTCCGGAAGGATTGCATCATAGAAGTCTGTGCTGGAACCAAATGTGCTTGCAAGGAAGTCCTCAGCAAGCTCTACATTCTTGCAGTTGGATGTAATGTACCAGGAAGATCCGCCATTGTTTGCATAGTTTGTAGCTGTATCAACGCCGTCAACTTTCGGCATTGTTGTGATCTGCCACAGCCCCTTCTGATCCTCTGTTCCCATCAGTGTAGCTGTGATCCAATTACCGTTAACGATACCGGCAGCCTCTCCGCCTGTGATTGTGGAGATGTACTCATCCCAGTTATTTACTAATTTAACAACATTGTTCTTTACAAGATCCACATAAAGATCTACGCATTTCTCTGCTACATCGTTGCCAACGATATAAGCCTCTCCGTCATCATTTACGAAGTTTGCTCCACAGGACTGGATCATCATCATCAGAGTATCGCCACCTGTTGCTTCACTTGTAAGGAGATATTTACCTGTTTTTTCGTGAACGTCTTTTCCGATCTCCATGAATTTGCTCCATGTGATATCTGTAAGATCATCAATGGTATATCCTGCTTCTTCCAGGATATCTGTACGATAGCAGGCAATTGTTGCACCGTTATCAAACGGAACTCCGTAATGTGTGTCATCTACCATGGAGTAGGACTGTTTCAGTTTTCCGAAATCATCCCAGTTGATATCCATATCCTTCAGATCTGTAAAAGCATCCGGATAACTCTTCAGATATTTCTGATAGCTGTTGTCCTGCATCAGAACGATGTCCGGAAGTGTGCTGTAATCTCCGGCGTTTGCTGCTGTTGTAAGTTTGGTCTGGCAGTCATCAGAAGATGTCTCAACTACATCAACCTTGAATCCTTCGTGATCCTTTGCATACTGCTCACCTGCAATATTCATAGCCTTGATGTTGAAGTTCTGATCCCATGCCCATACAGTCAGGGTGTTATCGTCATCACCCTTTGCATATACTGCTGTAGTAGTTGCAGCAAAAGACATTGCCATGATACCTGTCATTAATACTGCGAGTAATTTTTTCTTCATTTACTTTTCCTCCTTTATTAAGCATTTCCCGTTTGCTTATGAATAGATTATAGCATCCGTATTTCCTCTATAGTTTGCAGAATTGTTCATATAATGTGCAATTTCAACCATTTTATTGATTGTGCACTATTGTCACGCTATATTTTTACAAAAAATATGCACTTTGAGGATTTTTTCTTTTTACATTCGTCAGGATGCCCAAAAAAACCTTCTTTTTTGACATTGTGCGAACATTTTTTGTCAAAAAAGAAGGTTTTTGTTTCTATTTCATAAAATTTTATGTTGTTTTTCATACATATTTCACAAACATTTCTGCATATTATGCAAAATAAACCCTTTCAGGAAACTGCGTTTTCATCGTATGCAGCATTTCCTCTGTCAGATCCAGAAGAAGTTTTATTTTACGTCCATCTTCCTGAATGATCATGGTATAGTAAGGCACATCATCTTCATAAGAGGTATAATCGTATTTTTTCAGTTTCTCCGTTCCGGTATTCTTTTTATATTTTGCCACTTTTTCATGATAGTGAGGTGCTGTCACTTCCATCTCCTCAAGCTTCAGCACGTGAGCTGTTTTACGATATTTTTTACCATAGATCACATCTATGGTCAGTTGTCCGTTTTCCATGGTATATTCATAGTCTCTCTGGCTGAATATGTCATAAGCAAAGTAAAGCAGCGCCAGAAGAAATCCCGGAAGCATGAATGCCTGAGAGATCGTGATACCCATCAGTACAAAAATTGCCGCAAAGATCACCATTACTTTTCTGAGAGCTCCTGACATATGTTTCTTTTTTCTGGAGACCTGCTCCACAATCCTGTAATCGTACATTTCTTACCTCTTTCCATCTGCCTGATCCGCATACAGTCTGATATTTCTATTCTGTCGTGATAGATCCACAGATCTGGTTTTGTTGTTTTACCAGCCTTCCTCTGAATGGATGTCAAACTTAAGAAGCTGCTGTTCATAGTTCTCCGGACGTTTTCTCCACTCCAGAGGTGTCATTCCCGTAACCTGACGAAAATTCCGGTTAAATGTGGAATTGGTGGTAAAACCACACTTATGTGCTATATCTGCAATTGGCTGATCTGTTTTTTTCAGATAATCACAGGCCGCCTGGATACGGATCGTATTGATGTATTCCAGCGGGCTCATCTTCATATAAGTCGTAAATATCCGGCGCAAATGAGTTTCACTGATATGACAGTATTCTGCCAGTTCGTCAATACGAAGATCCTCCATGTAATGATCAGAAATATAATCCTGGAACCTGGAGATCATATCCATGACTTTTCCTCTGCCTTCGCTGCAACGTTCTTCGCCTGAATCCCGGTTTATCCTTGCGATTTCCACAAGAAGCGATGCCAAAACTCCCTTAGCTTCTTCCAGATAAAATTCCTCTCCATCCCGCATGATATCCAGGATCTTAAGGATCTTACCTGCCATGGATCGGTTTTCTTTTTCATTCAGAAAAAGTGATCTGGAGTTGATCCGCTGAACGATTTTTTCTTTTTTTACCGAATTATTAATAAATTTATCCAGGAATCCTTCTACATCAATAAAAAGATACTCCCAGCGGCTGATAGTTCCGATATCACTGTTTGTAGTATGTGGATAATTGGATGGGATCGCCGTAAATTCCCGACCATGAAACTGTACCTTATCCTCTCCAAGGATCAAAAATCCCTGTCCTTCATAACAGAAGCCTATCTCCAGACAATTGTGAAAATGAAGGTAATCCACATCATTTCCATAATTCTGGACCCACTTCTGTCCAAGCAATGCAAGGATGGGGCTCCCCTCCGGCATCTTATAATATCGAAGCTCCATTTTGGGTTTTCGTTTTTTTGCCACAAATATTCCTCCGTATGTTTTCTGTTCCAATATTTACTGATCTTTCTGTTATATTACAGCCATACATAAAAAAAAGCAACCTGCAGGATAACAATACTTGATAACTCTTGTTTCTGCAGATTGCAATTTTTATTTATATCAGCTATTTACTTTTTATCTGTTTATTCCTCATCCAGGTAATATCTTCCATATGCATCTGCCGCTTTGATTGCTGCAAATACAGTTTCCGGTGTAACTTCAAATGGCATGTTGTGAAGTGTATCATTCTCCGCACATGCAGTTGTGGCAACTTCCATAAGCTGCTCATCCGTTACCTTCCCAGCTCCAAGCTCTGCCAGAGTAACAGGAAGTCCTACTTCAATGCACCATAAGATGATCTCTTCCAGATCTTCCTGGGGAATATTCTCCAGTACCAGCTGTGTGATGGTTCCGAATGCAACTTTTTCTCCATGATACATATGATGGCATTCTTCCAGTACAGTAAATCCGTTATGGATCGCATGTGCACCTGCAAGTCCTGCACTTTCAAAACCAATTCCAGAAAGAAGTGTATTAGCCTCAATCACTTTCTCAACTGCCGGTGTGCATACGCCTGCTTCCAGAGCTATCTTAGCTTTTACGCCCTCATCCATCAAGGTATTAAAGCAAAATTCAGCCAGTGCCATGGCAGCCTCTGTTGTCTTACCTCCTGCACAGGAAGTTGCTCCGCTTCTCTTGCATGCCCTTGCCTCAAAATATGTTGCCAGTGCATCTCCCATACCAGCCACAGTAAGACGAACCGGCGATTTGGTGATGATATCTGTATCCATCAGAACAAGATTCGGATTCGCCGGAAGAAACAGATATTTTTCAAAAACTCCTTCTTCTGTATAAATAACAGACAAAGCACTGCAAGGGGCATCTGTAGATGCGATCGTCGGACAGATAAATACCGGTGTTCCCGCATAGTATGCAACTGCCTTCGCTGTATCAAAGATCTTTCCTCCACCAATACCAATGGTAAGATCACACTGCTCATCTTTTACGATCTTTACCAGACGATCAATCTCACTGTTACAGCATTCTCCGTTAAAATAATCAAAAACCACCTCACAGGTACTCTCAGCAAAGCTCTCTTCGATCGTTTTACCGATTCTTTTATATCCGCCTTTACTGATCAGAACCAACGCTTTTTTTCCGCTCTTTGCAGCATAAGTTCCAAGATTCTTCATTTCTCCCGCACCCTGTAAATATTTGGACGGACTGATTAAAATTTTCGCCATTTTATACTTCCTTTCTTTGTTTTCAGAAGTCAGCCTCCGCATCCGGCTTTTGTATTTATATTATAATTGCTGTATTTTTTTATTGCAAGGAGTATTTGAGGATTTATGCAGCATCACCTGAGTTACTGTTACTGTTCACTCTGTTCCTAGTAATATACTTTGTGATCACATGAAAATCAGTTACAGCCAGCTTTCCAGAACATCATTCAGCTTATTCATATCCAGCGGTTTCGCGATATGTCCATTCATGCCTGTATTTTTGGCCAGCTGTACATCTTCTGCAAAAGCATTGGCAGTCATGGCAACAATAGGCAGTTTTCCCTTTTCACCCGGAAGGCTCCTGATTGCTGCAGTTGCCTCATAACCATTCATGACAGGCATTTGGATATCCATAAAAACAAGATCATACAATCCTTCCGGAGAAGCTTCCACTTTTTCAACTGCAATTTTCCCATTTTCTGCCGTTTCCACTTTTGCACCTGTCATCTGCAAAATTTCACCAGCAATTTCTCTGTTCAACTCATTATCCTCAACCAGCAGAATCCTTTTTCCCGTGTAGTCTGATTCTGACAGCTTCTCCAGATAATTTCTTGCTGTTTTTTCTTTTCTTCCTGAAGTAAACTGCCGCAGTGTTGCCGTCAGCCGAGAACGGAACAGCGGTTTTGCAATAAAAGCATCTACACCTGCAGCCTTTGCTTCTTCTTCAATTTCGCTGAATTCATAGGATGTCAGTACAATGATGGTGATCTCTTTTCCTATCCGTTTCCGGATCTGTCTGGCAGTTTCTATACCATCCATCTCCGGCATCTTCCAGTCTAAAATAACAGCAAAGTAATCATCTTTCAACTCATGCCGTGCATAACAGCGCTCAACCGCTTCCCTGCCAGAGAGAACCCATTCACCCATAATACCGATTTCCTTCAGTGTGGCAACTGTACTTTCACAGCATGTCTTATCATCATCCACTACCAGAACCGGCAGATTCATCAGATCTCTGTCCTGTTCTTTTTCTTTTTCCTGAAGCTCCAGATAAATTGTTACTGTGATTTTAGTTCCCTTGTGCAAGGTACTGTCCACTTTAATAGTGCCATTCATCAGGTTCACAATATTTCTGCTGATTGCCATTCCCAGACCAGTTCCCTGGACTCTGGTTGTCCGGTGGTCATCCGCACGGCTGAACGGCTCAAACATGATTTTCTGGAATTCCGGTGACATACCGATTCCATTATCCTCAATCGTAAATTCATAGCATCCAAGTTCTGAAAATCCATTTGGCTTTTCCTCTATGGAAAAAATAATATTCCCGCCATCCGGTGTATACTTGATCGCATTACTCATCAGATTCACAAATACCTGCTGAATTCTCAAGCTGTCACCACAGACAGCCTCATGTTCAATATGATTGATGTGTATATCAAAATTATGTTTATGTTCATCAAGCACCGGTTTCGTAAGTGTAATAAGATTATCTACCAGCTCTGACAGATTGAAATCTTCCTGTGCCAGTGTCATTTTTCCACTTTCAATACGTGCCATATCCAATACTTCATTGATCAGCCCCAGCAGATGGCGGCTTGATTCTGTGATCTTGCCGAGGCATTCAATGACTCTGTCCTGGCTCTCAACATTTGCTCCTGCGATTGCTGTCAGACCCACAATCGCATTCATTGGTGTCCGGATATCATGGGACATATTGGAAAGGAATTCTGTTTTCGCACGATTTGCATTTTCTGCGGACCGGTAAGCCTCCTTCAGTGCCTGACGGGATTCAATCTCTGCTTTCTTCTCCTGTGTCACATCCATGGATGCCAGCAATACCTTTTCCAGCTTTCCATTCTTCCATTCCAAGGGAATATAAGAAGCGATTTTATAAGTCTTTTCATCCAGGCTGCAATACTCAAACTTATAAATATCATTTTCACTTTTCAGTTTTTTCCGAATATTATCCGGGGCTATCAGGATATCTATAGCTTCCAATGGTTCCAGTGTCTTATATTTTTCAAGAACCTGCATCTGAAAATCATGATAAAATCCCAGAGGTTTATATATCATCTGTCCATTCAGATTGTAGAATTCATATCTGTCATTTTCCAGATCACAGACAACAAAGCGGTCAACCAGACGCACTATGCTCTGGATCAGCTGCTCCATGGAAGCATTATCTGCTGCCATCTGCAGATGCCGTGCGCTCTCTACCTTTGTCTCTGTGATATCACGCAGAAAGATCATGGCATATTCTGAATCCTCTATTTCGCCACGTATGACCACATTGCGGACCCATCGTTCTTCTCCATTCAGAGTGATACGGCACTCTAAAGCCAATTCGGTTTCCAGCCCCTTCAGCCTTTCTGCAATATAACCACGGTCGTAAAAAGAGGATATCGCCTTCTTATCTGTCTCCACAACATAGGAATCCACAAAATGCCGGATCAATTCATCCCACGTATGACTCTGTTCAAAGACGGTCATCAGGGACGGTTCAACCTTAAAGGTATCAAAAGTATTCGCTTCCAGATTCACATAATACTCACACAAATCTGCTTTCGTAAAAGCCCGGTGGAAAGCAGCAGATTTTTGTGCCTGCATGATTTCTTTTTTCTCCCCATCAATGTTAATAAAAATCCCGGCAATCCTGCTGGCAGAACCATCCAGACGGCGTATTACTTCTGCCGATGCCCGAAACCACTGGTATTGATTATCCTTCATTCTCATACGATACTCTACCTGGTATTTTATCTGGTTCGTCTTATCCTTAATTGCCGCCTGAAGCTGCACCATTACTCTTTCTTTATCCTGTGGATGCAGAAGATCTGACCAGGATTCCAGTTTATTCGGAAAGTCCAGGGTGTCATGATAGCCAAGCATTTTTCGAAATTCATGACTCCAGTTTGCATTCACAATCTCACTGTTTTCGTCACAGTCAAAATACCAGAAGCCGGAACAAATAGCCTCATTGAGCAGTGCCAGATTTACATGATCCCAGTTGACCTGTACGGACATAACCCAGATCTGTCTGCCCGCCTCATCTGTCGCATCCTCTTTACAAAGCCGTACATTATTCACTGTACCGTCTGCTGCAAGGATCTGTGCTTCCCCTGTTCCGTGAAGCTGCAAAAAACGGTCTCGCTCCAGTATATCTTCCTCGTCATAAAAGAAATTTCTCAATGAGCCTTTTGTCTGTTCCATGAAAGTATCGAATGTATATCCTGTACTATGCAACAGCAGATTATCCACAGACAAAATAGACAGGTTTTGGTCATAAGATCCTGTCATTATACCTACCCCGCCATTATTTTCCAGTGTTTTCTGTACGGCCTGTGACATGGCCTGTGTCTGCCCCGTTACAGTCTCACCTAAGGAATATATTTTGTCTTCATAATTTTTCATTTTATAAAAGTCCTCTCTCCGTCTTATGCCTTCTTCATCCTGCTTTTATCTGTATACAGAAAACCTGTCCCTGCTAGTTTCGTTACCCATTTTTGCATACAAAAAGGACATCTGCCAAAATCTGCCAGTGTCCCTACTATATTCTTTAAAATCACACATCTATATAGTATAAAAGGTATCGGAATCTCTTCTGTTCAAACATCTTTTCCATATATTATGATGATATGGAAACAGTGGCAACCGGCTGACATGGTCAAACTTTCTGACTTTAGTCCCTTCTGGCTTTGCGACCCTGCCTTTCAACAGGTTTGCCTTTAAAATAATTTTCATTTTTTCCAAAAATAAAATACCATGTGGTTTTTCTTACGTCAATAATATTTTGGTGGAAAATTTACATATATTTTAACCGAATCAAGTAACTCCCCTGTGGAGGTTACGAAAAGCAATAAGCAGTGGGTGAGGACCTCTCTATTCTTTTTAGTGCATGTTCAACAAAAATCCTTGATTTTACTGACTTTGCTGAACAGTTAATAAGTTACATATATCTACAAAATAGAGTTTTCTGGATATGAAGTGACTTCATGGAGTCCATTTCTGATGATTTTAGGTACAAGAAATAAAACGTCTTTGTTTCTTCTTATGAAGGCCTTCCTGTTTCCCAAATCCACCTACAGTAACTAACCTCTCATGTCTACCAGGATCACCATCCTCTGACGAGTCCTAAATTGTCGGGTAGAAACACCTATTACTAGGTATATCCCCCACAGATCCGTACGTACCCAATTCAGGCATACGGCTCTTCACGACACTTATGCCTCAGATTATCCATATAGGCTCACGGCTGTATACCAGGTCTCTTATTTCGGCATAAATGCCTTCTGGCATGTATGGGATTGAATATCTCCCATCCACAACTAGTTTTGCGATTGTTTTTGGATCTTTTGAATCTGTTTTCTTTGGACTGTTATCATCAAGTTCCTTGATCTTCTTAACCGAGAATGGATTGACCATTACTAATCTTTTCTGATGATCATTTACATACTTCGCAAACGCAAACCAGTAATGACCTGTTGGCTCGCAGCCGATCAGAACTGCAGTCTTTTTATTCTCAGTCTTAAGCGTCTCTGCCCAAAGGTTGAAAGAATTGAACCCTTCCAGATCGTTATGAAAAGAAAAAATACGTTTTGTAAGTTCGCGTCCTCTGTTATCAAAAGCTCTTGCATAATGTATCTGGCTTCCTATATCAACTCCGACAACCATTGTTGAATCTGTTACTTGCTCAATCTTTTCATTCTGTGTATAATTCATTTGGAACCTCCAGTGCTTGATTGTTTTGTTTACATCCGCCAAGATGCAACTCAATCATACCTTGAGGTTCTTTTTTATTCAATTGGCGCTTTTAATGAATTACAGGAATGCTCCTTTCAAGCATATTCAGCACTTATATATTGCTTCCCAAATATTTTAAAGAAAAGCGTACCACTATTTTAATGATACGCTCATCATTATTAAATCACTTCAAAATGCTTCAATGCATCCTTTATTGCTTCAACCTTCTCTGGAGTTGGATGCTTCCTCGGCTGTTTCAATTTCTCTACCGCATTAGGAGCATCGTACATCGGCAAGCCTAAATCTCTCTTTACCTCTGCAATATATGCGGTATGTACTTTGAAGCCGTATTTAGCTTCTATGTACTCCTTTATCATTTTGTAGGTCACTCGTTCTTTGGGCTTATAGCTTTCTGCTCTTTTAGCAATATTATCAAGTGGAACTTTTCCCTCACCCTCGCCAAACTCAACTTTTACGTTGATATGTCCGTCTGGCTTTTTGTGGGAAAGCAGTACTACCGTCTCCACATGCGGTGTCGTTTTTCACTGCTTTAACAGTACGCGAACCCGCATAGTTACTGAGTTTTTACACCCTTTGACAGGTTGCTAATATCTGCAATCATAAGGTTAAGACATGGCGTACAGACCGTTTGACTTTGTAAACGTGTGGCGGGTACGCCGATATTTTGTAACACTTTTATAATACAAAATTATTCTAAATACTGCTACCATATTTGGTAATATATCAGTACGCCGATTTGTTTTGGGCATTTTTGCGAATGGCATTAACACCCTTTCAATGTTCACTTTTATTGAAACCGATATTTTCCTTTTCCATGTCCTGTTACAGGTACGATTACCTCACTATCAACCAACAGTTTTATTAACTTGGAAGCTCTTGATGGCTTTAATCCAGTAATTTCTTCAACTATCGTTCTTCCGAAACAATTTTCTTTTCCACATTTTGAAAATATTTCTACTGTATGATTTATTGTTTTTTCTGAAATCGTATCTGAGAAAGAAAGTAATTTATTTCGAATGTCCACTTTTGTGCTTTCAATGTCCACTTCTCCACTCTTAATGTCCACTTTTACTCTTTCAATGTCCACTTCTGCAAACCTTCCACTAATGTGCATCGTCCGATTATGAAGTTCATTCTTCTCATCCAACAATAAATTTCTTAAAAACAATTCCAAATACTCGGTTGTTTCATGAACACCATTTTTCAAATCGTTATAATTGGCCCTAACAAGTGCATTTCTAAAATACCATGCATTCTCCGCAAAAATGTCGTTAGTTGCATCAAATCCAAGTGTTCTAAGATACTTAATAAAAAATACTGCCGTAGTTCGTGTGTTTCCCTCTCCGAATACATGTATCTGCCATAATCTTGATACAAAAAACGCCAGGTGGTGAATAATTTCTTCCATGCTCAAGTTTTTATAACTAAACTTCTTTTCCTCTGCAAAATCATAGTCCAAGGTTGCGCGAAGTTCTGATGCACTTCCATAAAGAACCGTTGCTCCATTCAGCACCCATTCCTTTTTTGTAATATTATAATCTCTCAGTTTTCCTGCATGTCCATAAATCCCAGCAAACAACTTTTTATGAATAGAGATATACTCATTCGGAGTAAAACTAAATGCTTTCTCCGATAAAATTTTTGCAATTCTAACAGCAACTTTGTCGGCCTCTTCCGTACGGTCGTCTGTATCTGCTTTTGGATTTTCTTCATAATACGTATTTAGAAGTTCCTGCGCTTCATCAATCGAAATATCACCTTCAATATTCTTTATTGCAGTATCAATCAAATACTTCGAAGGCTTTAATCCATCCACTGCTTGAAGTCCGATAGCTGTATGCCAGGCGTAACCTTTGTCTCTTTTACTTGGTTCTGATTGCCTTATATACTCTTTAAAAGGATCTTTATCCATCAAATTGCCTCCATTCATTTTTACCAATACCAGCTCTTTCTGATACTGTCTTGCAAAGATTTTTCCTTTTCTTCAGCACTTTTTTCATGCTGACGTTTTCCCAGATATTCATCCTCAGTCTCTATAGACGGATCATACCAGTCAGCTTTCTTCAGCGCCCATTCAATCCATTCTGGAGTAATATCTTCATTTCCACTATCTATCATAGCCTGAATATATTCTCTTATTTCCTTTGCAATTCTATAGTCTTCAGCTTTGTTTACAAGTTCTTTTACAAGACGAATTTCTTGTTCTTTTCTTTGTCTATTTTCTTCTCTACATCTCGCTTCTTCAACTCTCTTACGTTCTGCCTCTTCACGTGCTTCTCGTACAATTCTATTCTCTTCTGCCTTCTCATACAGGGTAACCAAAATATCACCCAGTCTATCTTCTAATTTTTCAGAATCGTTATCTCTAATGTAGCTTCGCTCCCCAAACTCAATACGAAGTTTACCATTATATACCTTGTCATATTTTCTAATTTGCGGTTTTGAAGCCCATCTATGATTTTTGATATCATCATTATACTTTACGAGCTCCTGTGCCTCTTGCTTAGTCATTTCATGCTTTACTTGGTCTTGACTCTCAACCATACGAAATCTAACAATATCATCTCTAATTTTCACAGACAAATCACTATTAATACTTCCACCTAAAGATTCAATTGATTTGAATACGGTATCTAATATAGCAATTGCACGTGACATACACTCATCAGACATTTCCTTAAAGAATGCAGGTTCGTTTTCTGGTTTATTATGTCTTGGATTATAGTATGGTCTACTCTGTGCTTCTTTCAGTTTTGACTTATAATCTGCAATATCCTTCTTGTATTGGACCAACATTTTATGCAATCGTGTACTTTGACTTATCTGCAGATTGCATGCATATTCTAATACTTTATTTCTTTCCGTCTCATCCAAATAATCAAGAATTCCATCCGGCCACTTAGGTATATTCTCCATTTTTTTCTGTGATAAATCTTCCTCGACTGCTACGTCCAATTCTTCTGTTACGTCAGTATGCACTTTCTCTACTACTTCTGCCTTAGCTTTCCGAATACGCTTAACAACCGCGTCTTTCGTTATCAATGAAATTTCTGTATCTTCCAATCCAGAAAATTCTACAATCTCATTCGATACATCTTTTCCCATATTCTTCTTAGTCCAATAACCAGAAGAAGGAAAAGATATATTTTCTACTTTACAAGTTGCTATCAGTTTACCATAATTCAAGTTATATTTTCTGGCTACCCCTGCAACTGAAAGAGCCCATATTTCATCATAGAGCTGCTTACGAGTCAATTTAACTATTCCTTTTTCATTCTCCATCCTGGCAGCTCCTTTCCTGCATATTTTTTGTCAACATCTTTGTATTTTCCCAGCGAAAACGCATATTCATAAAGCTCTAATCCTGCTGATCCTCGTTTTCGCTTAATAGAAAAACCAAATCTTTTTTCATTTCTTCAAACTGTTCTATTATAGTATTTAGACTCTTTTCTATATTTTGAACTTGTACTTCTGATGTTTTCCCATACTTATATGCAATCAATCTCTCACCAATTATGTGATAGGACCAACTCTCAGAATATGTTCTATCTCTTTCTTCATTGTGAATTGCAAAACCGATCGGTAAAAGATCATTTCTCATGCCGATACTAACCGCCATAGGGGATATGCCTAGGTAATCTGCCGCTATCTTACATGTTATTTTACTCATATTTCTAATATCTTCATCTGTATATTTAGGCATAATTTATCTCCTTTAATAAAAATATTTTTCCGCCCTGAACAAGAAAAACTTTTTAAGCTATAAGTAAGTCGCCTTAATCTAAAAAATCAAACTGAGATGCTTTTGATGCAGTTTTGAACCCATCATTTCTATCATGCTTTCCTTCTTCGTTTATTTCTGTTAATATATCCTTAATTTTACTTAGGCCACTTATCTTAAATTGGTATACGGTAAACTATCCGTACTGCTCTAACTTTAAGCCGCCGTTTCCGGCGGCAAGATTTTAAATATTAGTTGCTTTTGTTTTGCTCCGGCATATTGCTGGAAGTTTTTCAGACCATGGCAGGATATCATCTATAAAACTATATTCCCTGTCATCCTGGTGGTCCTTCAATACAGTCAGGACATGTTCAAGATACCGGAAAGGATTCAGATTGTTAGCTTTTGCCGTTTCTGTGATGCTGTAGATAATCCCATCCAGAGTCTTTCCTCTGGAAAGCTGATTTTTAATCTGGATCTCTTTTGCCCATGCAAAGAAGGCCTCTACAAGAGGTCTGATATTGGCCTGACGGTACATCTTTCTGACTTTTGCAGGCTGTCCCTCCATCTGGTTGTCCAGATGATAGATTGCTGCGATCCAGCTGACTGCTTCGTAAGCTACAGTCTCTTTCGCATTTTTCTGTGCTGCTTTCGGCAGGGCTTTCAATGCCTCCGCAAACCTGCGCCTTGCATGTGACCAGCAGCCGGCAAAGACGATGTCTGGATTTTCCCTGTCCAGCTTCCTGTATGCAGAGTAACCGTCGCATACTACGATCCCTTTAAAATCCTTCAGGAATTCTTCCGGATGGTCCGCTTTTATGATTGTCTGGTTGTCCTTACCAGCGTAGACTGCCACATGATGTTCTTCAACAGTATAGACTGCCGGCTGCACACGTACCCTTTTATATATCTCGTCTGGAAGCTGTTTCCATCCATCTGTGCCAAAGACATCCTGGAGTTTTTCTTCTGACAGGGTATGGACGATCACTTCAATCGGAAGATCTTTTAGATCTGCCTCCCGTTTTCCTTTATTTTTACGACGCGGCTGTATCACATCTTCCTCAACAGGCTCAACCACATACAGTGTTTCCGTAAGTGCTTCAGCCTCATTAAATATAAGCTCCAGTTCCAGCTGTCCGGAGATCGTTTCCAGTTTTTCGGAAGAACGGCCGTAACGCTTATTGTTTGCATCAGCGATCTGCTCGATCAGGCGCTCCATGTTTGTATTCAGCTGGTGAATCTGATCCTGCATGGACAGGATGACTGCCATAAGTGTTTCCCTGCTGAAATTATTCAGTTCTTCTTCTGTATATACTTTTGCCATGGATGCCGTTCTCCTTTATCTGATGTTCCTATTGTAACGCAAAGATAAAGAAAAAGCGAATCAGGCAGACAGGGTATTCGTCATTTTTACTAATAGATGAATACTCTGAAAAACTCAAAAAACTATTAGTTTTTCGGGCTTTTCAGAGTACTTATCCACAAGCCCTGTAAAGGGGCCTGAAAGTACTCCTGAATAAATGAAGGCAGCGGAATTATGAAAAGTGGATAACTCTTTTTCGGGACTTATGATGATTGGAAGATGTTTTTTTATTTTCTCTGTTTTGCACAGGATCTTATAAGATCTTATCCGGTCTGACTTCCTGGATCGGATGGCGTGCAACAATTTCCAGTCCCTGCATGAGATATTGGTACTGCTCTGGGGTGATCTCCAATGCTTCTTCTTTTGTGCGGGGCCAGTTGAATGCACCCAACTCCAGTCTTTTGTATAGAAGCAGGAAGCCGTCGCCTTCCCAGACCAGCCCTTTGATGCGGTCAGTACGTCTTCCGCAGAACAGGAACAGAATATCTTTTTGATACGGATCCAGCTGAAAATTGAACTTGATAATGGATGCAAGCCCCTCCATACCACGTCTCAGATCTGTGTAGCCGGTAGCGAGATAGATCCTGCGGAACCCGGAAGCATCATTCAGCATGAAAGATATCTCCGATACGTGACAGGAGTTCTGCTGAAACGGAATTGGATATCTCTACAGAGACCGGTCCTTTTCGGAGGATGATATCCGGATGGAATCCATTTCTGACAGACTCCTGTTTTATTGGAATGCTGATCTCTGCGAACGAAATCTTTTGTGGGCTGGTTTCATCTGCCGGGTCTGTGATAACCGAAAGGTCCTTTGATGTCGAAGCAGCAAAAGCTTCTTTTCTGAGAATCCTTTGCCAGTAAAAGAATTGTTTGTCTGAGATCCCATTAGCCCGGCACCATTCAGTTTTATTCATACCGCTGTTCAAACATTCATTCATGATCTGGGTCCAATGTTCAATGCGGACCTGACGTGTGATCTTATCCATAAGATCCTCCTTTAAAAAACTTTTAGTTTTACAAAGGGATTATCTCATGGTTTTAGGTGAAAAGCACGGTACTAACTATTTACCGTATACGATTTAGAAGTCAAGTTATCTTTATATAAAAAGGCTTCTGCCGGAAGGTATCATACATTTTCGCAAAAGTGATACCTTTTAGCAAAAGCCTATTATTCAGCAACGTATCAAAACACCCCACTGTTTTAATATTCAAATGTTTCATTCAAAAGACCTGAAAACACACATTCATTTTCTCCCCTTAATATCCTACAAACCGCAGAAAATCAAGGTTTCTTTGAAAGCAGACAAACGGTTTCAATATTCCTCTGAACTTTGATTTTATACTGCATAGCGAAAGTAGATAATTCACTTTAGGCTGGGGTAAAAAATTTACCCCATGAAACCATTCCCTCCCTCTCGTCCAAATGTTAATTATTCAAAAAAACTAAGTTGAGCGTCTTTTAATGACTTTACTTTTCTATCAGTAATTTTATCATACGAAGTGATATTTCCACATAATAATGGGGACGCTTGATTGTACAATCTTACATTCTCTTTTACTTTCTCATCATTAAAATTTGCATAGCAATATTTGCAACCATTGAGACAAGTATTATACGCTCCTACTTCCACACTTTCAAAACATCCACACTCTTCTCTCTGATTTTTGTCCTTTTCACCAATCAACTTACACCCTAATATCTTCTCAATTAGTTTTTTATCTATACAGCTTCCATGCTGAACACCAACATTGTGAAGATTGATTTGCTCTGCACAAGATTCAATTACTAAATTATATTTTGAAGCAATTTGTACCATTTGCGCCGCCAAACTAATCATCTCATCATTTGTCATTTGCCTAATGCCAAGTTCCTTAGTGTTTCGTTGTGTTTTTGCATATAAATCAACAAAACTGATAACTACCTTTTCCGTGTAATCCGCAAGACTACTCGCTATTTCCTCAAACGCTTTTAAATGGTAATCCATTGTATATCGCTTGCTTATCAAAATAGGATCATATCTCCATATTACTTTTTCTTTTCCTATTTTTTTAGACAATGCCTTAAACGTTGAAATAAGTTCCTCTCTCTTATTTGGAAGGTTCGGTTCAATATCCTTACCATATCCCGTAAGAGTAAACTGAAAATAGTATACATAATCTTTCAAACATTCCAGCTTTTCCATCATATTCGCAGGGTTTTTGGTCCAAAATACAATGCAGTCCACTACATCTGGCGATAAATCTATTCTACTTATTTGATGTGCATTCATAGGATTTCGCACATATAAGAATCCCTCTTTAATTCTGTTAACAAACCAATCTGAATAGTAATTTGGCACATCTGTTCTTCTACTCACACTTAATATCATAATGAATCCTTCCTATCGAAAGTCAATACTTGATAACGAATATTTCTCGCTTTCAACACCGGCCATCTATTTAAATTTTTGCAATCACTTGTACAATTTTCTCTATTACTAACATATGTACTACATTCTGTATTTAAAGAAGTTAATAATTCAATAGCCTCATTCGGATATTCGAACTTGTAATCAATCTTTTTGATTCCTCTATCTTCATCTTTATAGTGAATAAATGTCGTTGCATTATCTTCTGTAATAAATCCATTCTGTTTTATGGCTGATATGATTTTTTCACTTCTTTCCATATCTCTATCCATACTTCCCTGATCAGAACGAAGAGATATTAATATATGAATTCTATCTCTTTGAATTTCTTTTTTTCTAAAACTCTCACAAATATCTTGAAACTCTTCATTTGAAAATTCACTAATAGATTTAGGGAAAATATATACATTGGATATTAGCGTACTTGTTTTTTGAAAAATAGTTGCAGCATTGACTTTTGTAAACTTGACTTCATCTTTTTCTCTTGCTTCTATTTTATAATTCCAATCAATAGTATCAATGCCCCTATATTTAATATAACATTCTCCACTTCCAATCTCACCAAGTGCTTCAACCAATCCCCAATAATCTATCATATTTCCACATCCGATGGATGCCACCTCTATGCTATCTTTAAATTTTTCTCGTGCAAATAATGTATCAAACATACTTTTATATTCAAAGGCATATGAAAAAACATACCGTAACAAATATAATTGTTGAATATGTATGTCTGAATAATCCGGCTTTTGTCCAGCTTGATAATTTAATGTTTTCAGCATACATAAATTAACGTTTTGGTCTATATACTCTCTGAAATCATCATATATCATTGAAATATAATTCTTTATTGTAATCATCCCTGAGTTCCCCTATAAAATTTATCTTTTATATTTTTCTTCTGTCAAAAAGTATCCTTTCGCCAAAATGTATACTTCCCGTTCTCCAAAGCCTATCCCCTGGGGTAAATCTCCGATTATATCATCACTCTACGGAAACAGAAACACACATCTATTTTACTCCAAAAATGGCGAAATCCTTTGATTTATTGGGCTTTTCTTGACAGAAGACACACCGTCTCCACATGGACTCCCTGCGGAAACATATCAGTAGTAGAAACCCGCACCAGTTCATAATCCTCCGCACACAGCACCTTCAGATCCCTCGCCAGTGTCGCACTGTCACAGCTCACATACACAACCCTCTCCGGCTTCATTTTAAGGATCGTATTCAGAAGTACCTCATCACAGCCCTTCCGTGGCGGGTCTACCACGATAACGTCTGCATAAACGCCATTCTTCTCATACTCTCTCGGCAGCACTTCCTCTGCTTTTCCGACAAAAAACTCTACGTTCTCAATGCCATTGAGCTTCGCATTCTCTCTTGCATTGTCAATGGCCTGTGGTACGATCTCCACGCCGCGGACGAATTTTGCTTTCTGGGCCAGGAACAGGGAGATAGTTCCGATTCCGCAGTACAGATCCCAGACAGTTTCATTTCCCGTAAGGCCGGCGTACTCCAGAGCCTTTCCATACAGTTTTTCAGTCTGGATGGGATTGACCTGGAAAAAGGACAGGGGAGAGATCTGATAGGAAATATCTCCGATGCTGTCCGTTATATAGGACTGTCCCCAAAGGAGGCGAAGCTGATCACCCATGATCACGTTGTTCCGTTTTTTATTAACATTGATGGTAATGCTGGTCATTTCCGGAATTTCACAGAGTGATTCCACAAGAGCCTTTTCTGCAGGGATCTTATCTCCGTTTAAGATCAGACAGACCATCATCTCATCTGTATGGAAGCCATAACGAATCATAATATGACGTACAAGACCTTTTCCCGTGGCCTCATCGTAGGGCTGTACATGATATTTTTCCATGTGTCCGATCACACGGTCCAAAACCTCTTTATTCTGTTTCACTCCCAGAATACATTCTCGGTTATCAATGATGGAGTGGGTTCTTCCTGCATAAAAGCCTGTGATGATCTTTCCGTCTTTATTTTTTCCTACCGGAAACTGTGCCTTGTTTCGATAATGATAGGGGTCTTCCATCCCCATGATCGGTTCCATATCAAGATTCTGAAAACCTCCGATTCTTTCCAGATGTCCACGAACCTTTTTCTCTTTAAATTTCAGCTGCTGCTCGTAGGATAATGCCTGAAGCTGGCATCCTCCGCACTGGCGGGCAATGGAGCAGGCAGGTTTCACACGGTATGGAGACGGTGTGATCACCTCCATCAGACGGCCATAGCCATAGTTCTTTTTTGCCTTGATGATCTTGGCTTTGATCCGGTCTCCGATCACGGCGTCTTTCACAAAAACGGTGAAGCCATCGGCTTTCCCGATACCTTCACCGTCAACTCCGCAATCCTCTATATCTAAAGTGAGTATATCGTTTTTACGGAATTCCATGTATTAAATATCTCCTGTTCTTCTTAAATTGGACTCAAAAAGCCGGTTGAAACCAAGCCATTCTTTTTTGCCTTTGTCTGCGTGGAAAATTTCTGTCAGTGTCTCCATCCTTGCATCTGTATTGTCTGCCAGATTCAGGGCAACTGCCTCCGCAAGTGCCGGTTTCTTGGGAGAACCGTACTCCAGCTCACCATGATGTGCAAGAATACAGTGGATCACCTGATTTTCAAGCTTCTCAGGAAAATCCGGGATCTCTTTTGCAAGATCATGTACCATCTGTGCCCCGATCACAATATGTCCAAGAAGCTGTCCCTCATCTGTATAATCATTCATCGGAAAAGCAGAAAGCTCCTTCGTTTTGCCCACATCATGAAGAAGTGCGGTTGTGATCAGAAGATCTCGGTTCAATAGCGGATATGCATTCGCCATATAATCGCAGAGACGGGTCACTCCAAGAGTGTGCTCCATCAGTCCGCCGATAAAGCCGTGATGTACGGTCTTGGCTGCAGAATGTCCCTCAAATATCTTCATAAATTCCTGATCTTCCACAAAGAGCTTCTTAAGAAGCTGGGAAAGATAGGGATTCTTCACACTATTGATAAGTTCTCGCAGCTGGCTCTGCATATCATCCACACTGTTCTCACTGGTAGGAAGATAATCTGCCGGATCATACTCCCCTTCTCCTGCCTTGCGTGCTCTCTTGATATTCAGCTGCATGGCGCCTGCAAAGCTTGTCACATCTCCCATGATCTCAATGTAATCCAGCGCATCAAACTCATCAATTCCCAGAGAATTGGGATCCCAGATCTTACCATCGATCACACCTGTTTTATCCTGAAGGATCAGATTCTCATAGGGCTTGCCATTCTTCGTTGTAGCTGCCTGTTTCTGTTTGCAGAGATAGATCCCGTTTACTCTGTCTCCCTCATGTAATTCATTTAAAAAACGCATAAAATTCTTGCCTTTCTGTTCTTTTTACTTTCAAAGCAGACATACTCACGAACACATCCGCTTCACACTTTGCATTCATAGCCAGACTTTCTTTATGATCTTTGGCCGCATCCCGGTCCAGGCTTTCTGGCATTTCTGCACAGTTTCCACTTACTTCCGGGCTTTATTCAGTATCATAACACATTTTACTTTCCTTTGCTATGGAAATCATGTAAAATAGGAAACGAAGTGTTTTTTTGCATATCCTGTGTTACGCAGAAAAGCACAGAAGTAACAGAAGTAACAAAAAGGAGTAACTATAGCAACAATGAACAAAAAAGCATACAAAGCACTTGAATACTATAAAATCATAGATCTGCTCACAGACAAGGCATCCTCCCCCATGGGAAAAGATCTCTGTCGGAAGCTTACCCCTTCCACAGACATTGAAGAGATCCGGTCCATGCAGCTGCAGACACACGATGCCCTTGCACGCCTGTTCAAAAAAGGCGGCATTTCCTTCGGCAGCGTCAAGGACATCCGCGGCACATTAAAACGTCTTACTGTTGGCAGCGCCCTGAATGCACCGGAGCTGCTTTCTGTCTGCAGTCTTCTTGAGAATACCGGTCGTGTAAAGGCCTATTCCAGAAGTGACCGTGATGACGGAATGACCGATTCCCTTGACGGAATGTTTGCGGCACTGGAACCTCTGACACCACTCAGCACAGAGATCCGCCGCTGTATCCTTTCCGAGGATGAGATCAGTGACGATGCCAGCAGCACGCTTCGCCAGATCCGCCGCAGCATCAAGGCCACCAATGACCGGATACACACCCAGCTTTCTTCTCTGGTTGCAGGAAGTGCCAGGAATTATCTTCAGGATTCCGTTATCACCATGCGCGACGGTCGCTACTGTATCCCGGTAAAGGCTGAATATAAAGGCCAGGTTCCCGGTATGATCCACGACCAGTCCGCCACAGGTTCCACTCTTTTCATTGAGCCTATGGCTGTTGTCAAGCTGAACAACGACATCCGCGAGCTGGAGCTGAAAGAGCAGAAAGAGATCGAAGTGATCCTTGCATCCTTAAGCCAGCAGGTAGCTGCTGAGCTGGAGGCTATTCACGCAGATCTTTCCATCATGGTACAGCTGGACTTTATTTTTGCCCGTGCCGCACTTGCCATGGACATGAACGCCAGTGAACCTGTTTTCAACACAGAAGGCCGGATCCGGCTTCGCCAGGCCCGTCATCCACTGATCGATAAGAAAAAAGCCGTTCCTATTGACATCCGTCTCGGGGATGATTTTGACCTCCTGGTTGTCACCGGACCAAACACCGGTGGTAAAACTGTTTCTCTGAAAACCGTAGGTCTTCTTACCATGATGGGACAGTCGGGTCTCCATATCCCGGCGCTGGATCGTTCCGAACTTGCACTTTTCCGCGAGGTTTATGCTGATATCGGAGATGAGCAGAGCATTGAACAGTCCTTAAGTACCTTCTCCTCTCATATGACAAACGTGGTTTCCTTCCTGAAATCCGCAGATCAGGATTCCCTGGTCCTCTTCGATGAGCTTGGTGCAGGTACGGACCCTACAGAGGGTGCCGCTCTTGCCATTGCGATCCTGTCACATCTTCACGAGCAGGGTATCCGTACCATGGCAACCACCCATTACAGCGAACTGAAGATCTATGCCCTCTCCACTCCAGGTGTGGAAAATGCCTGCTGTGAATTCGATGTAGAAACCTTACGTCCGACCTACCGCCTTCTGATCGGTGTTCCGGGAAAAAGTAACGCATTTGCCATTTCTTCCAAGCTGGGGCTTCCGGATTTCATCATCGACAAAGCAAAGGAACAGATCAGCGAGCAGGATGAATCTTTTGAAGATGTTCTGACATCCCTGGAGCAGAGCCGTGTCACCATCGAAAACGAGCGTGCTGAAATTGCCCGTTACAAAGAACAGGTAGAAGATCTGAAAAAATCTCTTCAGGAAAAAGAAGAAAAGCTGGATGAACGTAAAGAGCGGATTCTCAGAGAAGCCAATGAACAGGCACATGCGATTCTCCGCGATACCAAGGAATACGCAGATCAGACCATGAAGCTTTTCCATAAATTCCAGAAGGATCACGTAGATACCGCTTCCGTGGAAAAAGAGCGCCAGAACCTGAAAAAACGTATGTCAAAAGCCGAAAATGGAATGTCTTCCAGGCAGCAGAAGCAAAAGCCAAAGAAACAGCTGAAGCCATCCGATCTTTCTCTTGGCGATACCGTAAAAGTGCTCAGCCTGAATCTCAAGGGAACAGTTTCCAGTCATCCGGATTCCAAAGGATATCTCTTTGTACAGATGGGTATCATCCGTTCCAAGGTCCATATCTCCGATCTGGAACTTGTGGACGAGCCGGTGATCACCACTCCGTCCATGCAGCGTACCGGCGCCGGAAAGATCCGTATGTCCAAGGCAGCCAGCATTTCCACAGAGATCAATCTTCTCGGAAAAACCGTAGATGAGGCAGTTGCAGAGCTGGATAAATATCTGGATGACGCCTATATCGCACACATGAAATCCGTCCGTATCGTTCACGGAAAAGGTACCGGTGCCCTCCGCAAAGGTGTCCACAATTACCTGAAGCGCCAAAAGCACGTAGCTTCCTTCCGTCTCGGCGAATTCGGAGAAGGCGATGCCGGCGTGACCATTGTAGAATTCAAGAAATAAAAAGGAGCTGAAGCCATGGCTACAAAACAGAAAATCCTCATTGTTGACGATGACAACAACATTGCAGAGCTGGTTGCTCTCTATCTCACAAAAGAATGCTTTGAGACTAAGATCGTAAATGACGGCGAGGAAGCCCTGAAGCAGTTCCATATTTTTCACCCGGATCTGATCCTTCTGGATCTCATGCTTCCGGGCATTGACGGATACCAGGTATGCCGTGAGATCCGTCACACCTCCGATATACCGATCATTATGCTTTCCGCCAAGGGAGAAACCTTTGACAAAGTCCTGGGACTGGAACTTGGAGCGGATGATTACATCATCAAGCCTTTTGACTCCAAAGAGCTGGTGGCACGTGTCCGTGCGGTACTGCGCAGATTTCATGTAAAATCTCCGTCTGCCGCGCCAAAGGAAAAATGTGTTTCCTATCCGGATCTGGTGATCAACCTGACCAACTATTCTGTAACTTATATGGGACACCAGATCGATATGCCGCCAAAGGAGCTGGAGCTTCTCTATTTCCTGGCAGCTTCTCCCAATCAGGTTTTCACAAGAGAACAGCTTCTGGATCACATCTGGGGCTATGAATACATTGGCGATACCAGAACCGTAGACGTTCACATCAAACGTCTACGTGAAAAGATCAAGGATAATCCAAACTGGGCTCTTTCCACAGTCTGGGGGATCGGTTACAAATTTGAGGTAAAGGATTCATGAAACAGCATCTTTATACTAAACTGCTGATCCTGTACTTTATGCTGGGCGGAATCTGCTTTCTGCTACTTTCCTCCGGTGGCTCCTACCTGGTAGAAAAAAGGCTGGAGCGCTCTACCGGAGAGTCCCTTTACCGCACTGCCAGCCAGCTGGTTTCCAAAAATGAACTTCGTCAGGCTGTAAAAAACCCCAAAAACGAATCCCTCACCCTGGCTCTTTCCTCTGCAGCAGCCTTTCAAAATGCAGATTTCTGGGTTATGGATACAGATGGGAACGTTCTGATAAACACAAACCAGCAGTCCTCTGATTCCGGTGATATCACCGTCAGGAACTTCCGACCGGAAGATTACGAAGATACCTGCTATTCCTCCGGTACGTTTTACGGGACATTAAAAACCACACAGCTAAGCACAGTCGTTCCCATAAAAGATACGGATCTGGTGACTGGTTATCTGGTGATCCACTACCCTATGAAAAACCTCTACGAAAGCCGCAGCAATATCGTAGAGGTTATGATCCTGATCTTTATTGTGATCTATGCACTGTTTTTCAGTTTTCTTCTGATCTATTTTTACAGGGTCCACAAACCTCTGAAAGAAATCTTAAAGGGTGCCCTGGAATTTGCCAACGGAAATCTTACCTACACGATCCCCGTAGATTCTGAAGATGAGATGGGATATCTTTCCCACTCCCTGAATTACATGGCAGACAAGCTGAACAAAAACGGAGAGTATCAACGACAATTCATTTCCAATGTGTCCCATGATTTCCGCTCGCCTCTGACCTCCATCAAAGGCTATGTGGAAGCCATGCTGGACGGTACCATCCCACCGGAAATGCAGGAACGTTATCTGAAAGTCATTGCTTTTGAATCCACCCGTCTGGAGAAGCTTACCCGAAGTCTCCTTACCTTAAACGAACTGGATGTCAAAAAGCGTATGATGCATATGCGGCGTTTTGATATCAATGAAACGATCCGTACCACAGCCGCCACCTTTGAGGGAACCTGTTCGGAACGAAACATCCGTCTGGAGCTCCTCCTTGCGGGAAAAGAGCTTTTTGTCCGTGCAGATATGGAACAGATCCAGCAGGTACTGTACAATTTATTGGACAATGCAGTAAAATTCAGCAGCGACAATTCTTCTATCACACTGGAAACCACAGTCAATCATGGCAAGGTTTTTGTCTCAGTCAAAGACCATGGAAGCGGAATTCCAAAGGAAAGTCTTTCCAGGATCTGGGATCGTTTCTATAAGATCGATGCCTCCCGTGGAAAAGACCGCAAGGGTACCGGGCTTGGCCTTGCCATTGTAAAAGAGATCATCAACGCTCATAAGCAGAATATCAATGTGATCAGCACCGTAGGTGTTGGAACAGAATTTATCTTTACACTGGAAAAAGCAAAATAAAACATCAAAAAACCTCTGATCCGGAAGGCTGTAAAAGAAATATCTCTCAATATCTCCTACAGTATTTCCGGATCAGAGGTTTTTATTTACTCTTTGCAGGCTTATTTCCAGTCGTAATTTCTCAGATGGCCTTCCAGATTCATATGCGTAAAATTATGCTGTCGCAGCGCCTCATAAAGCACAATGGCAACTGAATTGCTTAAATTCAGGGAACGGATATCTCCGATCATCGGGATCCGCACGCAGGTTTCCTGATTGTTTACCAGGATATCCTCCGGGATTCCCGCACTCTCCTTGCCAAACATAATGAAACAGTCATCCTCATACTGCACATCTGTATAAGTCTGAGGTGCCTTGGTGGTTGCATAATAAATCTTTGCTCCCGGATTCTTTTTGAGAAAATCCTCATAGTCTAGATATCTGGTCACATCCAGATGTTCCCAATAATCCATACCTGCACGCTTGATGGCCTTTTCATTCAGGCGAAAACCAAGCGGTTCAATCAGATGCAGCCTGGTTCCTGTTGCCACACAGGTTCTGCCGATATTTCCTGTATTTGCCGGAATTTCCGGCTCATGGAGCACAATATTCAAAACTCCCATTTATTTTTTTCCTCTTTTCTACATAGCATTAAATATACAAAATATGCATTCGCAATCCGCTTCGCTGCTTGCTCATGAGATCAAAAAGCCAAGCTTTTTGGTCTCATCTTCTGCCGGGCGTTCCAGATATCTGACATTTCCGCCGCTGTAAAGAAGCCTGTTATTTCCGGAATCGGTCTGCCCGATCATTGCTGCCATGATCCCCTCTCGCCGCAACTGCTGCACAAACGCATCACCGCCATGGATTCCCATAAGAATACTTCCGCCGGAAAGCAGCTTGTACGGATTCACATCAAGGATCTCACAGATCTCTATGGTTTCCTGTCGGATGGGCACACTTCGAAGATCTGCACTAAGACCTACTCCGGATGCCTCCGCCATTTTCCAGAGGGCAGCAAGAAAGCCGCCTTCTCCCATCCGATATCGGGCACTGGCTCCGGATTCTTCCGCCATTTTCCAAATTTTATCATTCTCTGTTCCTGTTCCGTAAACCTCAGGAAGCTTTACAGCATCCTCGAGAAACCGTTCTGCAAAAAACTCCCGCAGCCTGTCATAATAATTCTTTGTGATCCATGCAGTTCCTTCTGCTGCCACAGGGCCTGCCACGATCAGCTCGTCTCCCGGCATAAGCCGTCCGTCTATCTCTGCCTGAAGCGCCTCCAGTGCTTTTTTTCCAAGTTTCATAACTGCCGCCTTAATAAAGGATAAGCGAAAGCACAGTCGGAACTACCATTGCCAGTACCAGAATAACTGCGATGATCGCTGTGATCACTTTTCTTTTTTTCGGATCAAACATTCCCATAATTATCATTCACCTCATCTGTAATATCCGTTAATTGCGCATTGTTGGTCAAAGGATCCCTGTCTGTATAATCAAAAAGAAGCTTCTTTCCGTCCCGGAACACCTCGATATGGGCAGTTTTCGGGATTTTTTTCGCTTTCCGGTAATCCCAGATCAGCCGCTCATACGGCTTCTGGTCTGAAGCAAAGGATGGCCTGCTCTTTAAATTCTCTCGAAGATAAAGATCCAGGAGCATTACATCGGAAAGTGCTTCCGACGGAATCTCTTTCTGTTCTCCGGCAAACTCCATAAGGATCTCATAGCGCCTCATCCTGGAATGAGAGATCTCCGAGTATCCTTTTTTCTCATAAAATCTGCCAAGTGCCTCATACATCCGGAAAGGATCGTCAAAATACTTCTCCAGAAATACAAGGGTATTTTTGAACTGCCCACTATTATAATACACTTCCACCATACTTTCCACCATTTTCAGCCTTAAAATCTCCCCGTAGGTCAGCCAGGCTGTGGAAAGTACCTCATAGGGTTCCCGCTCCTTGTAAAGAATCTGATATTCCCCTGTCATTTCCATCATGTGTGAGCCCTTCAGCACCTTCAGAAAACCAAGCTGAAACTGTTCCGGACGCAGTGCGTAAACATCACAGAAGGACTTGTGGAAGCTGTCGTATCCCTCATAGGGAAGTCCTGCGATCAGATCCAGATGCTGGTGGATATTTCCAAAGCTGTGGATCTGCTCTACAATCCCTTTCAGCTTTTCAAAATCCATGGTTCTCCGAATGGCTTTGATGGTCTGAGGATTGGTGGACTGTACACCAATCTCCAGCTGGATCAGTCCCGGACGCATGGTTTTCATCAGCGCCAGCTCCTCCGCACGGAGAAGATCTGCTGAAATCTCAAAATGAAAATTGGTGATCCCGTTATCATTCTCCGTAATATACCTCCAGATCTCCATGGCATGGTCATGCTTGCAGTTGAAGGTACGATCCACAAATTTGACCTGAGGAACTTTATTATCAATAAAAAACTGCAATTCCTTTTTTACAAGCTCAATATCACGGAACCGAAGCTTCTTATCTATGGAAGAAAGGCAGTAACTGCAGGAAAAGGGGCATCCCCTGCTGCTCTCATAATAAATAATGCGGTTTTTAAACTCTGTAAGATTGCTGTATGCAAACGGAACTTTACTTAAATCCATCAATTCCCGCCAGCCCGTGTGTACAACATCCCTGCCTTTGTTTTCATCACGAAAAGCCACTCCGCGGATCCCGCTCAAAGTTTCCGGTTTTCTTTCTATATAATAACCTGCCAGTTCATGGAAGGTTTCCTCTCCTTCTCCCACCATCACTCCAAAAAACGCAGGATTCTTTTTCAGAAATTCCACCGCATCGTAGGATACCTCCGGGCCTCCTGCCCAAAACTCCACCTGTGGAAGGATTTTCTTAAGATCCGGCACCAGCTCCCTGACAAAAGAAATATTCCAGATATAGCAGGAAAAGCAGACCACATCCGGCTGCTCCAGATAAATATCTTTTAAAATGTCATCCCTGATCTGATTGATCGTATACTCTTTGACCACAACCCTGGAGCTGTATTCTCCGGAACAGGATTTCAGGTTATATACCGCAAGATTGGAATGGATATATTTTGCATTGCATGCTGCAAGTAAGATTTTCAAGTTTTATATTCTCCTAACTTCTGTCGGATAATTTCTTTCCCCGGCAGTTTTCATTATTTCTCTGTTGATCCTTTTCGCTTTATGATTATAACGTTCCCGCCAACGGATGTAAATAGAAAAACAGGGGTTACTGTTCACTGGTAATATTCCGCGAGGTGTTTTTTGTGAGCGAAGGTCACAGAAAACCCGAGACATACCGCGCGAATTTATGCGATCAGCATAAATTCTGTGCATCGCGAAGCGTGTTGCTGAGAACGGAGTGAACAGTAACAAACAGGGATTTCCCTCCTGCCGCAAAAATGCCGTTTTTGTTGTATTTCCATCCAAACAGCGTTAAAATGAGTACTATATATTTTTATAAAGGAGTAATCTTTTTATGGATCGAAACAGCTGTCTGAATTATTTTCAGGCGTTTCCCTTCTGGGAACATATGACGGAAGAAGATCGGAATTTTCTTCTTGATAACATTCGCGAGCTTCATTACCCGGCAGGTGCTGCCGTACAGTCTGAAGAGCGCCAGTGCCTGGGAACTCTTTTTCTTCTGAAGGGAGTTCTCCGTGTTTATCTACTGTCCGCTCAGGGAAAAGAGGCTACCCTGTACCGTTTAAGGGACAGTGACATCTGCACTCTTTCCGCCTCCTGCATGCTTTCTGCCATTACATTTGATGTACAGATCGATGCAGAAACAGACTGTGATCTGCTTCTGCTTCCGGCAGTTCCTTTTTCCCGGCTGATGAAAAACAATATCTATCTGGAAAATTTCATCTACAAACGGACAACTGAACATTTCTCAGATGTGATCGCAGGAATCGAACGGACATTTTTTATGACCCTGACTCAGCGGATCGCAGCCTTTCTTCTGGATGAAGCTGCAGATACCGGTTCCGATGAGCTCGCTCTCACACAGGAAGCCATCGCCCGCTCCATCGGAAGTGCCAGAGAAGCTGTCAGCCGCAGCCTTAAAAAAATGAATAAAGACGGCTCTATCCAGATCTCACGGGGATCGATCCGCATTCTGGATAAAAGACGTCTTTATGAAATGATGAATACTTTTTAATTTGAAGATGTTTTAGGTGCCGGCTGCAAGATCCACCAGAACAGCATCGGCATAATAGTCATTACCGGCCACATATAACGGATCATCCCATTTACAGGAGACACAAGACATATCAGTATATTCAGCACCGGTATGGCAAAGATCAGGAGTTTTTTCCATTGCTTCTTCACCAGAAGATATCCCATCAGCAACAGAGTAAGCCAGGTATACGTTCCTGCACTTAAGATAAGTCCCAGCCCAGGTGCACGCATCCATAATTCATCATAAAGCCTGAATAGATACTGGATCTTTTTTGGGCCCACATAGCTGACATCGATCCCGGATTTTTTCTGATACAGTTTATCTATGTAAAACCGGTACACGCCCTGCTGTCCTCTTCCCATATGGAACGGATCATTATAGCTGTAGGTGTTATTCAATGTCGCCTGGACATATACTCCCGGATGACGACGGAACATGGCAAATCAGGCTTTAAAATAATCTTTCATGTATCCATCCAATTTAGGATCATTATCATCATCTCTGAACCTAAATGTAATTTTCACAGGATCCGACAGTTCCGGATTATACTTCTCGGCAAGAACATCATAATCCAGGATCCTGTTTATCGCTTTCTTCTCACTTGCGGTTACATCATCCGGATATTCTCTCAGATATCGGGCAGTCTGCTGAAACGGTACCGAAAGCATTTCACATCGGGATCCAGGTGCCACGCCAAGGGCAGGTGCTGCCCCCTTTTCTACGCCCAGATAGCAGGCAAAAACACAGACAGCCACAATAAATGCATATTTCCTCGCGCCCTTTACCAGGAAGAAAAACAAAAGGATCAAAGAAGGCAGGACCAGATGAATGCCATTATTTCGGGTAAGACAAACACTGATTCCCAGAAGAAATAAATATACTGCCTTTCTCTTGGAAAAGGAATGACAAATATCTATATACACTGCAAAATACAAAGTAATAACTGCCGTATATAATCCATCTTTGATCACTGCCTGGGCATAGCTTCCAAATATGGGAACAAATGCAAACAGCAGAACAGTACCAAAAAGTATCCATTTTGGAGCCTTCCATCTGTACAGATAGCGGACTACCGCACTGTAACACCAAATTTCCACAGAAGTAAACACAATGACGATCAGAAATACTCCAAAATTATAACACCAGATAGTTTTTCCAAGTGTCAGCAGTCCACCCATGATCATCGACAGGACCCATGGATGATGATTGTCCAGCGGCATAGCTCCCAAAAATACATCCAGCTGCCGAAATCCATCTGCCGGGATCGAACCTGGGAGAAATGCCAGGATAAACGGTGTCCATCCAATGATCATAGATATCTTTGCCAGGCGGAACCACATTACTTCTTCCTCTCTGGCCGGGATACGCCCGCAGGCCTTTCGGAAAAACTCCATCTCAGGAATCCTCCAGAAATAAGTGATTCCCATATCACAGATAATATAAAATCCTATAAAGCATCCGGCTGAGATCAGGATCTGTTTCTTTGCGCCAAACAGAAAATCCCAGCTTCCATTTGTAAAATAAGAAGTTCCAAGAAGCATTCCCGCCGAAAAGATCACTGCCAAAACATGTGCCTGCCAGTTTCTGTATTTCCGGTAGCCCTCCCATCCTTTCACGTATAAAATAAGAAGCAGGATCCATGCAAGCAAGCTCATGCATCCCAATCCATTATAAACATCGCTCATTTTTTTTGCAGAAGTATTTCCATCCATTGGAAGGCCCGTAAAAGAAAAGGCCAGCGCTGTGATCATTGCCGCGATCACAGGCACTGCATTCTTTTTTATTATTTTCTCATCCATATTTTTATTAACCCTTGTCTAAAATTTTCAGGAAACCAACAATGCTCCGGAAACCGTTTCGGTTCCCAGAGCTGTATCTGTTTTTTCTGTTTTGGTTACTGAAGCGCTGCCTCAAGCTCTGTCTTTGATGTCAGTCCCACAAAACGTGCGGTCTCTTTTCCTTCTTTGAATACCAGCAGTGTGGGGATACTCATGATCTTGTACTGCTGTGCCAGTGATGGCTCTTTGTCTACGTCAACCTTGCCAACCTCATATCCGGCTTCTGCAAGCTCTTCCACGACCGGAGCCTGACGTCTGCATGGTCCGCACCAGGTTGCCCAAAAATCTACCAGTACCGGCTTTTCTGCCTTTAATACCTCAGTTTCAAAATTGTCTGTTGTAAAAACTTTTGCCATGATAAAATTCCTCCTTGATCCTGTATTTATTTTTAGTATCAGCTTATGCTTACGCCTTCAGAAGCTTCCGCACATACTGACAGGCGGAAAGTCCTGCCTGGGCACCGTCATGAACAGCTTTTGCCACCTGGAGAAGTCCACCGGTGCAATCACCTGCTGCATACAGTCCCGGAACTGTAGTCTCCATCTCTTCATTGACCCGGATATTTCCTTTTTCATTCAGTTCCGCTCCGATCTGGCGGGCCATCTCCGAGCTTCCGGCCGTACCAAGTGCTACAAAGACTCCCTCTGCCGGCACAAAAGAATCTGCTCCGGTACCTGCTTCCTGCATGGACACATCACTTTTCAGGCGGATGCCGGAAACACGCTCATCCCCTTCGATCGCCTGGATCTTCATGGTGTTAACCGGAAGCGGATTTTCTCTTGAAAATTCCGGTTTCTTTCCATCTGTAAAGATCGTCACACGGGAAGCGGTATGAGAAAGTTCTTCTGCTTCATGAAGAGCAAAATCACTGTTTCCAAGCACTGCCACTTCTTTTCCTCTGTAAAAAAATGCGTCACATACTGCGCAGTAGCTGACACCTTTTCCCTCAAATTCCTTTACTCCCGGAATCCTGGCAGAAGCTCTCCTGCTTCCGGTTGCCAGGATCACGCTGCGTGCCTCAAAATCTCCTGCGGTAGTTTTCACTTCAAAAGTATCAAAACCACCCATTCCCACAACCTGGGCATCCAGGATCCGTACTCCAAGTGCTCTTGCCTGGGCAAGACCTCTTTCGAAAAGTTCTCTGCCGGACAGCGGCTGCTCCAGTCCGTAATAGTTCTCGATCTTCTCCGCTTTTTCCAGTGAACCGATCCCTGTATTTATGATCAGCGGATCCATATTTCCTCTTGCCGCATAAAGTGCTGCCGAGATCCCGGCCGGACCTGCTCCTATGATAATGATATTCTCCATTTCAGACACCTGCTTTCTTCTTCGTTTGGATCTGTTCTATAATATACGCTTCGCATTGGTCTGTTTCTGTGATCAGGTCACTTTTCCTTCACAGAAGTCATTATACCACATTCCCCCGAAATTACACCTTTTTTTCAATAGCTTTTATTTGCGTCTGTTTCTCTTCTATGCTATTATTATAACGACTTTAAACCAATTAAATGAATCAAGATGATACCCCTGCGGGATCATAAATATCTGCTTGACCTGTAAGGAAACGGATTCCTTATATTTATCAATAGATCATGAATCATAAAAAGGAGCCTAATCTCTATGAGAAATTTTGAATATTTTACCCCTACCCGGGTTATTTTCGGAAAAGATACACATCTTAAGATCGGCACTGTTCTAAAAGAGCAGAACTGCAGCAAAGTACTGATCCATTATGGCAGCCACAGTGCAGTAAGCTCCGGTCTGATCGATGAGATCCGATCTTCTCTGGATGAAGCTGGAATTTCCTATGTCACTCTTGGCGGTGTGGTTCCCAATCCCCGTCTCTCCAAGGTACGTGAGGGTATTGAGCTTTGCCGCAAAGAACAGGTTGATTTTCTTTTGGCTGTTGGCGGTGGCAGCGTTATTGATTCCTGCAAGGCCATCGGCTATGGACTTGCCAATCCGGATACAGATGTATGGAACTTTTTTCTCCGCACCGAAACCCCAAAAGCCTGTCTTCCTGTAGGCGTTATCCTGACGATCGCAGCTTCCGGAAGTGAAATGAGCGGATCCTGTGTGATCACCAATGAAGAGGGCTGGCTGAAGCGGAGTAGTGCCCGCAACGATCTGTGCCGCCCACGTTTTGCTATTTTAAATCCCCGCCTCACCTATACCCTGCCGCAATATCAGACCGAAAGCGGCTGTGTGGATATCCTGATGCATACTATGGAACGGTACTTTGTAAATATCGAAACCATGGAGATCACCGACAGTATCAGCGAATCTCTGATGCAGACCGTGATCTATAACTCCCGGATCCTGATGAAGGAGGCGGATAATTATACTGCACGGGCAGAGATCATGTGGGCCGGCAGTCTTTCGCACAATGGACTTACCGGCTGCGGAACCGGCGGTGGTGACTGGGCCTGTCACCAGCTGGAGCATGAACTGGGCGGCACCTACGATGTGGCTCACGGAGCCGGTCTTGCCGCTTTGTGGGGAAGCTGGGCACGTTACGTTTATGATGCAAATCCGGAACGCTTTGCCCAGTTTGCAGTCAATATCTTTGACATTCCCTGCAGTACCGACTTCAACAAAACTGCACTTGCCGGCATAGAAGCCATGGAAGATTATTTCCGTTCCATCCAGATGCCTACCAGCCTTCATGAGCTTGGTCTTGATCTTACAGAAAAGGAGATCCATGATCTGGCGTTTAAATGCAGCTTTGAAGACACCCGTACCATCGGTGTGTTCAAACAGCTGAACATGAAAGATATAGAAAAAATCTATCTTGCTGCCAGATAAATCTGTAGCCATAATATTGCAGATGTTTTTTTGAAAATCAGATTTTTCAGAAAAACATCTGCTTTTTTTATTTTTTCCTTGCATTCTCTACATAAATGTGTTAAAGTAACAAAGTACTCGAAAGAGACATGCCCAGATAGCTCAGTTGGTAGAGCAGAGGACTGAAAATCCTCGTGTCGCTGGTTCGATTCCGGCTCTGGGCATTATTTTTTTACTCTGATCGCAGAATAGCCTCTGCTGGTCAGAGTTTTTTTATACAAAAAACTGCTGCAAATCCCTTGTGGAATCTACAGCAGTCTTTTTCTGATCACTGAAGCAAATAAACTTCTGTATAAAACACGCCCTTCTGCTCTGCTTCGGAGTGTGTTGCCACATATACATCAATGCAATTGGTCCGGATCGCTCCTCCGCAGTCCTCTGCAACATAAACCTGTCCATTGATCACTACTTTGGAACCGTATGGGATCTGACTCGGATCCACTGCGATCGTACGGTTGGTAGTGGCCGTTACTCCTGTGGAAGTAATTCCATTCGCCCATGGTCCGCAGCAGATGCTACACGGACAATAATGCGTGATCCGGAATGTTCCCAGTGGTTTCAATGTCGCGTCAGAAGATACTGATACCGGCGTTCCGATCTGTACGCCAGCTGCGGTACTTCCGGAACCACCTGTGGAAGTTACACCATCCACCGCATCCGCAAAAACGCCCTCCCCGGAACTCTTGGTAAGGGATCCTGCTTTTGTATTCTTTTCCTGCTCTGCCTTGGCCACTTCCGTAGCCTGATAACCTTCCAGACAGCTGGTCGGAATATAGCCGACGTGATCTGAACCACTGTCATCTGTGTAAACGATCCTGCTCCAGATAGCATCTACCGTACCTGTTCTTTTCAGCTCATCATCCTGAAGAACCTCTCCTACAACCTCTCCGTCCTTCTTGCCGGGATAATCCAGGATATCACTGTCCTGTGCCGCTGTAACTGTATCTGTAAATTTATTTACGATCTCCGTATCACTGAGCACGCTGTCCGAAACATAACCGATGATCTTGTCCTCACCTTTCTTTTGGAAGGTCACCTTGCTCCAGCCATTGTCACAGACTGCAACTCTTTCAAGTTTCGTTCCCAGGATCACAGAACGCAGCTCTGTACCACTGTCTCCCGGATTGGACCGGATTTCCGTATTTTTCGCTGTAACATAAAGCGTATCACTCTTCGCCAAAACATTTACTGTATTTCCCGCCCCATCATCGATCTGAAACTGCTGAGGTGTTTTTTTCTCCTTTGTATATGTATCCAGTGTTGCTTCATATCCCAGTACCTCTGCTGATACGGATGCAGGGAAAAGCATAGAAGCACATAAAATAACTGCCAGAAGCTTTTTTCGCATGAAATCTTGCCTCCTTTCTTCCGGCATTCTACGGTTTGTCCCGACTATCATAGCATATCAGATCATATTTTGCAATTTCACAGGACAGTCTTCAGAAATTTTTAACAAAAAGATCATATTTTTTAACTGGTCAAATCTATCCGTAACGGATACAATACTTATATGAATACAAAACACAAGAAACCAACCCTTACTAAAAAACAGCGCCACAAACTCCGTGTACAGCAGGTGCGAAGGCAGAAGATCTTTCTGACATGTCTTTTTCTGCTGATCGTGGGCTGTATCCTTCTGCGTTTTTCCAAATTTTCCGGCAGGCAGAAGGAAGCCCATCAGATCAATGCAGCCTGTGAAGCTTATCGCGATGAGGTTTCCAGCGAAGCAGCACAATATGATATGTCCGACTATGTAGACCTGATCCTGGCTGTGATGATGCAGGAAAGCTCCGGACAGGGTACCGATCCCATGCAGTCCTCAGAAGGAGCCTACAACACCAGATATCCGCAGCAGCCCAATGGTATCACAGATCCTTCTTACTCTATTTCCTGTGGCATCCAGGAGCTGAAATATGCTCTGGATAAAGCCGGCTGTACCGGTCCGACTGATCTTTCCAAAATCCGTCTGGCTCTGCAGGCATACAATTTCGGAGCCGATTCCTATTTTGCTTATCTGGAAGAAAACGGTCAGACTGTGTGGACGGCCCAAAGTGCTCAGGCCTTTGCTCAGATGGCAAGCGGCAACACACAACGTGATGAAGATGATCCCCTTCATGATCCTGCCGGTCCATGGGACTATGGTGACCAATACTATCCGGATCATGTTTTGCGCTATTACCACTTAGACAATAACTCATAAACCACCGAAATATTGTCATATACAAGTTCTATTTCAGATGTCTGGAATAAACTTTATATGTTGTATATAATTTCAAAAAAATTCCAAAAAACATTTGACAGAATATAAAATCTATGCTAATATATGTCTTGTCGCTGAGGGAAATACGTGAAGCGATAAGGCATATGCGATAGTGGCGTAGTTGGTAACGCGCGACCTTGCCAAGGTCGAGACCGCGGGTTCGAGCCCCGTCTATCGCTCTTCAGAACTCTGAGTTTTTCAGAGTTCTTTTTTTATTTTTAAAACTATCCTTTTTCGATCAAAAAGTCCCGAGTCTGATCTCTTTTTTCCAGAAATTCAGATTCGGGACTTTATATTTTTTATCTTTTATTTCAGCTGCATATCATGGCCAAGACATGCATCCTTTAGTGGTGGAAAAGTCGGATTCCTGTAAATGCCATCACCATTCCATACTTATTACATGTATCGATAACTGCGGCATCACGTACAGATCCACCCGGCTCTGCAATATATTTTACACCGCTCTTATATGCGCGCTCGATATTATCACTGAACGGGAAGAATGCATCGGATCCCAGTGTCACGCCGGTAAGACCATTCAGCCATGCTCTCTTCTCTTCTTTTGTGAACACTTCCGGCTTCTCTGTGAATGTCTTTTCCCATGCACCATCTGCAAGGACATCCATATATTCCTCACCAATGTAAACATCAATGGCATTATCTCTCTCCGCACGTGTGATCGTGTCTTTAAACGGAAGCTCCAGTACTTTCGGGCACTGACGGAGGTACCAGTTATCTGCTTTCTGGCCTGCAAGGCGTGTACAATGTACACGGGACTGCTGTCCTGCACCAACGCCGATAGCCTGTCCATCCTTAACAAAGCATACAGAATTGGACTGTGTATATTTCAGGATGATCAGAGAAACCTTCATATCTCTCTTGGCTTCTTCCGTAAGCTCTTTATTCTCTGTTACAATATTGGAGATCAGCGCATCATCAATTGCCAGCTCCTGGCGGCCCTGCTCAAAGGTGACTCCAAATACCTGTTTGTGCTCCAAAGGTTCCGGTACATAGTTTTCATCGATCTGGATCACATTGTAATTGCCTTTTTTCTTCTGCTTCAGAATTTCAAGAGCCTCCTCTGTATATCCAGGTGCGATCACACCATCAGAAACCTCTCTCTTGATCAGCATTGCGGTATCTTTGTCGCAGACATCAGAAAGAGAAATAAAATCACCAAATGATGACATACGATCTGCACCTCTTGCTCTTGCATACGCACATGCAAGCGGGGAAAAATTCTTCCAGTCCATATCATCTACCCAGTAGATCTTTGCCAGTGTCTCATTCAGCGGAAGTCCGATGGAAGCACCTGCCGGAGATACATGCTTAAATGAAGTTGCTGCCGGAAGTCCGGTTGCTTTCTTAAGGTCACGTACCAGCTGCCAGCCATTAAAGGCATCCAGGAAGTTGATGTATCCTGGTCTTCCGGAGAGTACCTGGATCGGAAGCTCACTTCCATCTGCCATATAGATCTTTGATGGTTTCTGATTTGGGTTACATCCGTATTTTAACTGTAATTCTTTCATGAAAAAGCTCCTCCGTTCTCTGTGATATCCCTATTTTCTTATTTATTCTTGTTTACGATCCTGGATTCATAATTTCCTGTCTCAATGTCAATAAAACGAACAAAGAGAGAAACTTTATTATCCTGGTTCAGGCTCTTCCAGAGGAGATCCGCAAACTCATCAATATCGTTTGGGATCTCTACCAGCTTCGGCTCTCCCTCAAAACTTGGAAGTGGATTTCCATCGCATTTATAAGTATGGATAAAACGTCCCTGTCCTGCCGCCGCATTCTCATAGGCGAATGTATAACGAAGACTGGAATCCGGATTTCCGTTATTGCTCTTTAAAATAGACATCGCATAATTGAATTTTCCGTTTTCAACATGAAGAACGCCTGAAATACGAGGTGTATAGTTCGGCGCATCCGGCTCAAACTCTCTGCTGCGGAGAGACTGTTCAAAGGTGAGCTGTCTGTCCATTCCCTCATAGATCGTATCTGTCTGATCACCGTTTGTTACGATGGTCTTATTTCCAAGGACACGTACCGGTGCATAAATGATCAGGCTCGGGTCTGTAAGCTTGGATGGATCAAAAGCCTGTGTACGGATTCCTTCCCCATCCTCAACAAAAATACGGTTTCTGCTGTTCTCGCTTCTTCCCATAATAAAATATGCAGTAACTGCATGTTTCCCGTCAGCGGAACGTCCGATCACAATTCCTCTTCCCGGATAGGAATTTTCTTTCAGTTCTTTTTCAAGTGAAAATGTCGTCATTTTTCACAGTCCTCCTTGTCTAATGTAAGGCCCGGGGCTTATCCCAGGATATGAACGGTAACAAAAAACCGCCTGGACACCCCTTATCAGGCTGCCCAGGCGGTCGGCTTCTCACTTCACTGCACTCCCTGTAGGTAATCCTACTTTCCGCCAGTCATGCAGCTTCTGCTGTTATACTACAATACTTCTTCTTAATTTTCAAGCCCCTATTTTCAGAAATTATTTTTCCCGACTTCTTGTTGCTCACAAAATAAACAATAACACTTTATTTCCCCTGTAATGCATAATCTGTCTGGATCTGTGCTGCAATGTCTGATTTCATCTGGATCCATGCATCGGGATTTTCCACGTAATACTTCGGACAGTCTTTACCTGTGACATCATAATGACGGATCACCTGATCCGAAGTCAGTCCAAAGCGTGTACAAAGCCACGCTGTCAGCTTTACCGCCGAATCATAGGTTGCTGTATTAAACTGCCCTGTTTCATCCGGATGGCAGCATTCAATGGATATGGTATCTACATTTCTGGAATTTGTGGCATAGGATATTTCTGAAGTGGGAATACATTGTACCACTTCTCCCTCCAACCCTATCACAAAATGACTGCTGACTTTGTTGTCCTGCGTTGTCGCAAGATTTTCAAAATAATTCCGGTTGGATACGGCAGTAGATCCCGGATTGGCCGTATAATGAATGGCTATATAATTTACCTGTTCCATAGAAATCTGTGGTCTGGAATAGGAATTCGGTGTCAAAAGCTCCACATCAATAAAAGGTGCTCCTTCTGCCTGCCATTGTTCCGGTCCGCCATTTCCGCTGGCATTCCCGGATATTTCTTCCTGTCCGGACTGAGTTTCACTCTGTTCCATGCGCATCTCAAAAAATGCGTATCCTAACGCACACGCAGCAAAAGCAACGATCACAATGATACATATCAGCACAATCCTCTGCAGGATCTTGATCGGGTTCTTTTTTCTCAAAGACTTCTTTTTTCTTCTGGAAGACCCGGAGGAAGTTTTCTTTACGGAAACAGGCCGCCCGCTATGGGACGGCCTGGGTGACTTTTTACCGGTCTTACCTTTTTTTCCTTTATTATTCATCTACACTGTAGTTTGGAGCCTCTTTTGTGATGTGGATGTCATGTGGATGTGACTCTTTAAGAGATGCAGCTGAAATCTTGATGAATCTGCCTGTTGTCTTAAGCTTCTCAATATTTTCTGCTCCACAGTAACCCATACCGGATCTTAAACCACCGATCAGCTGGAATACGGTATCCTCAACATGTCCTTTATACGCAACACGACCCTCAACACCCTCCGGCACAAGCTTCTTTGCATTCTCCTGGAAATAACGATCCTTGCTGCCATTCTCCATAGCTGCGATAGATCCCATTCCACGATATACTTTATATTTTCTTCCCTGATAAAGCTCGAATGTTCCCGGGCTCTCATCGCATCCTGCGAACATGCTTCCCATCATGCAGACATTGGCACCTGCTGCGATGGCCTTGGTGATATCTCCGGAATATTTGATACCGCCGTCTGCAATGATCGGGATTCCGTAGCTGTTAGCCACTTCATAACAATCCATAACTGCAGTAACCTGCGGAACACCAATACCTGCAACAACACGTGTTGTACAGATAGATCCCGGTCCGATACCAACTTTGACTGCATCTACTCCAGCCTCGATCAGAGCCTTGGTAGCTTCACCTGTTGCAACATTACCTGCGATTACCTGAAGCTCCGGATATGTTGCCTTGATCTCGCGGACTGCTTTTAAAATGTTTTCTGAATGACCATGTGCAGAATCAATTACGATCACATCTACATTAGCCTTCACAAGCGCATCAACACGTGCAAGCACATTTGCTGTGATGCCAACCGCAGCACCACAGAGAAGTCTTCCCTGTGCATCCTTGGCTGCAAGCGGATACTTGATCTGTTTCTCGATATCCTTGATGGTAATGAGTCCTTTTAAATTAAAGTCATCATCTACAATGGGTAATTTCTCCTTACGGGATTTCGCAAGGATCTTCTTGGCATCCTCAAGTGTGATTCCTTCCTTAGCTGTGATCAGTCCTTCTGAAGTCATGCACTCCTTGATCTTTCTGCTGAAATCTGTCTCAAATTTAAGATCACGGTTTGTGATAATACCTACCAGTTTTCTGCCTTCTGTGATCGGAACACCGGAAATACGGTATTTCGCCATCAGGTCATTGGCATCCTTCAGTGTATGCTCTGCTGAAAGATAAAATGGATCGGTGATAACACCGTTCTCAGAACGTTTAACTTTGTCAACCTCTTCTGCCTGTGCCTCAATGGACATATTCTTGTGAATGATACCGATACCACCCTGTCTGGCCATAGCAATTGCCATTCTGTGCTCTGTAACTGTGTCCATTCCCGCACTCATCATGGGGATATTCAGCTTTACTTTCTTGGTTAAATACGTTGAAACATCAACCTGATTCGGAATTACTTTAGAATAAGCCGGAACCAGCAGGACATCATCAAACGTAATGCCGTCACCAATAATAGTACCCATTGCATTTCCTCCCTTTGTGTAAGATATTTTAAATTTGTGAACTAGTGTAACAAAAAACAAGATTCATGTCAATCCAAAAAAACTTTACTCGGTGCAGAATTTTTCATGGTATTGGCAAGTTCATCATCCAGCTCCAGGATCACCTTGCAGGTTTCTCCGCTGTCTCTTACGATCATGGCATAGCGCTTATGATCCTCAATACCTGAGGAAAAGTCTACGGTTTTCATCTTCTGATTTCCGTTGTAATAATCCATTCTGTGGGATTTCAGAGGTGCCACAAGATCAGCCTCCGCAAGCTGAAGTGATTTTACTCTTTTCCTCTTTGACTTGGACATGATCATATCAATATCCAGTTCCCCGTTAACAAACAGATATTCATATTCCAGGTCTGTTTTCGGAATTACAAAATAGCATGCAACACCAAGAGCGATAGCCGGAACCAGAAGAAGTGCATTCAGCACCAGACCTCCCAGAACCATGATCACGGTCAGTGCAATAAGACCGTATTTTATAGCAAGATCCTTCCCTGTCTGTTTCTTCTTTACCAGAAGTTCTGAATATAAGTCACTCATTTGCTTCTTCCTTTCGTAATTTACTGATTTCTTTTGATTATAACACAAAAAGAGAGCCGCGTCCATGACGCAGGCCCTCTCATTTTGTAAATTATTTACCTGCCTGCTTGAAATTACATCATTCCCATTCCCGGGTTTGGTGCCGGAGCAGGAGTATCCTCTTTGATCGTAGAAACTACAGCCTCTGTTGTAAGAAGTGTAGATGCAACACTTGTTGCGTTCTGAAGTGCACTTCTTGTAACCTTTGCAGGATCAAGGATTCCATTTTCAACCATGTTTACATATTTCTCATTCAGAGCATCAAAGCCTGTACCTACCTCAGACTCTCTTACCTTGTTGATGATAACAGCGCCTTCCAGTCCTGCGTTTGCAGCAATGTGGAACAACGGAGCCTCAAGGGCTTTCAGGATCACATAAGCACCTGTCTTCTCATCTCCCTCAAGTGTTGCTGCAAGTTTTGCAACCTCTTTGGAAGCATGGATATAAGCAGAGCCGCCGCCTGCGATGATACCTTCCTCAACAGCTGCTCTTGTTGCTGCAAGAGCATCCTCAAGACGAAGCTTTGCTTCCTTCATCTCTGTCTCAGTAGCAGCACCTACACGGATAACAGCTACGCCGCCTGCCAGTTTTGCAAGTCTTTCCTGAAGTTTTTCTTTATCAAACTCGGATTTTGTCTCCTCGATCTGCGCACGGATCTGAGCAACACGTTTTGCGATGGCATCTTTATCGCCAAGGCCGTCAACGATAACTGTATTCTCTTTTGCAACCTTAACGGATTTTGCACGTCCGAGCTGCTCCATTTTAGCTTCCTTCAGATCAAGACCGAGCTCGTCAGAGATCACCTGTCCGCCTGTCAGGATCGCGATATCCTGAAGCATCTCTTTTCTTCTGTCTCCATAGCCAGGTGCTTTAACAGCTACTACCTGGAAGGTTCCTCTCAGTTTGTTAACGATCAGGGTTGTGAGAGCCTCACCCTCAACATCTTCTGCAATGATGAGAAGCTTTGCACCAGCCTGAACAACCTGCTCAAGAAGCGGAAGGATCTCCTGGATGTTGCTGATCTTCTTATCTGTGATCAGAATATACGGATCATCAAGAGTTGCCTCCATCTTCTCCATATCTGTAGACATGTATGCGGAAATATATCCACGGTCAAACTGCATACCTTCAACAAGGTCAAGCTCTGTATGCATGGTCTTGGACTCCTCAACAGTGATAACACCATCCTTGGAAACCTTCTCCATAGCGTCTGCAACCAGCTGTCCAACCTGCTCATCACTTGCAGAGATTGCGGCTACATTAGCGATCTGAGCTTTTCCGTTGATTGCCTGGCTCATGTTCTTGATTGCTTCTACTGCAACATCTGTTGCTTTTTTCATTCCTTTTCTGAGGATGATCGGGTTCGCTCCTGCTGCCAGGTTCTTCATTCCCTCATGTACCATTGCCTGTGCAAGTACGGTTGCTGTTGTAGTACCATCACCAGCTACATCGTTTGTCTTGGATGCAACCTCTTTGATGATCTGAGCACCCATATTCTCGAATCCGTCCTCAAGCTCGATCTCTTTTGCAATGGAAACACCATCGTTTGTGATAAGCGGAGCACCGAAAGATTTGTCAAGTACTACATTTCTTCCTTTCGGTCCAAGTGTTACTCTTACTGTATCTGCAAGTTTATTTACACCAGCTTCAAGTGCTGCTCTTGCTTCTGCGCCGTATTTGATCTCTTTTGCCATGATAAAATGACCTCCTATTTATATTGATATACGATAAGATGTTTATATTATTTAATGATTGCCAGGATATCTTCCTGCTTTACAATAATATAATCCGTTCCATCCATCTTTACTTCTGTTCCTGCATATTTGGAATAGATAACAGTATTTCCGACTTCTACTTCCATTTTTACTTCTTTCCCGTTTACAACTCCGCCAGGTCCAACTGCAATAACCTCTGCCTGCTGTGGTTTCTCCTGTGCCTGTCCCGGAAGCACGATTCCGGATGCTGTTGTCTCTTCTGCTTCAACCTGTTTTAATACTACTCTGTCGCCTAAAGGTACTAACTTCATGATCTATGTTCCTCCTTTATAAGTTCCATCTTTGCCTGCTAGCACTCACTTTATACGAGTGCTAATCACTATGGCTATATTAGTGAATTTCACATATTTTCGCAACCCTTTTAAGATATGGTTTTTCTATATTATTCTGATTTTATCTCTTTTATACTCTTGTTTTCTCTTGTTTTCTCAATTTCATTATTTATTTTGATTTTATGAAACAGACAAAAAAGAGACTCCCACGCTAGCGGGAAGTCTCTTTTGTCACGTTCTTTATCTTATATCAAGCATCTGACAGTGCTGATCACATTATGCCTTCTTGCTTCTCTGTGCTTTTATCTCTTCAAGCTCATCAAAGATCACTTCATTAAGAACTTTAATGTAAGTTCCCTTCATACCGGATGAACGGGATTCGATCACACCTGCACTCTCGAATTTACGCAGTGCATTTACGATCACGGATCTGGTGATACCTACACGGTCAGCGATCTTGCTGGCAACCAGGATACCCTCATCCCCATCCAGCTCATCAAAAATATGGATGATCGCCTCAAGTTCTGAGAAGGACAGTGTACTGAATGCCGATTTAACGATCTGCTGTTTTCTGTCTTCTTCTGCGTTCTCGTCATGAACCGCACGCATCATTTCCAGGCCAACAACTGTTGTACCATACTCGCTGACGATAATATCCTCAATATCATAGGGATGATCATTGCGGTACATGAATAACGTTCCCAGTCTCTCACCTGCAATATCGATCGGATTCACGATTCCCTGATAATTTCCGGGTACATGCTCAAAGCCAAGTGTCTGGAGATTGACATTCTCCTTTGTGGAAAGAACACCAAGAAATCTCTCATTCAATAACGGGTCGATATGTCCGCCGATCTTGTCATCGATCAGCTCTGTGATCTCATCCACACCCGGGCAGATACTGACTCCCAGAACCTTACCTTTCTTACTGAGTACCAGGATATTGGAACTTAAGGTTTCCATGAGCACCTGGCAAATGTCGTTAAACACTACCTTGCTTGAGCTGCTGTTATGCAGAAGCTTATTGATTTTTCTAGTTTTATCTAGCAACTGAACGCTCATTTTTCCTCCTTTCACTTTCGTACCTTGAAAGAAATCGTTTTTCTAGTCTAATATTACACGTTATTCTGGAAATTTACAAGACTTTTTTATATTTTTTTATTTTTAACGGGATTTTCTGAAAATTGGTGGAAAAGCATTTATTCAATCAATCTTCATCTTTTGGTTTTTGTTCCACATATCCGCAGGTTTCCTGGCTGCAAACCAGCTTATTTCCCTTTTCGAGCATATAATTACCACATTTCGGACATTTCTTTGCAGAAGGTTTCTGCCAGGACATAAAATCACATTCCGGATTATTCTCACATCCGTAATATTTTCTGCCTTTTTTCGTTTTTTTCATGACAATTTCGCCGCCGCACTTCGGACATGCAACACCGATCTTCTCATAATATGGTTTTGTATTACGGCAGTCCGGAAATCCGGGGCATGCAAGAAATCTTCCATGAGGACCGTACTTGATCACCATGTTGCGGCCACAGTTGTCGCAGATCACATCCGTAACCTCATCCTGTATATCAACTTTCTCAAGCTCTTTCTCAGCCTCATCCACATCATGTTTCAGATCCGGATAGAAGTTACGTACAACCGTTTTCCACTGTACAGTACCTGCTTCCACGCAGTCCAAAAGTCCCTCCATAGTTGCTGTAAAGTTTACATCCACAATACTTGGAAAAGCCTGTTTCATAATATTATTAACAACCTCTCCAAGCTCTGTGACGTAAAGATTTTTCTGTTCCTTGGATACATAGCGTCTGCTGATGATCGTTGTGATAGTCGGCGCATACGTACTTGGACGTCCGATTCCAAGCTCTTCCATAGTCTTTACAAGTGAAGCCTCTGTGTAATGTGCCGGCGGCTGTGTAAAATGCTGCTCCGGCTTCAGTTCTTTCAGCTTCAGCTCCATACCCTTTTCCAGACTTTGACTTAAAACATTGCCCTTTTTGTCATCGCCCTCTTCTGTGTACACAGACATAAAGCCATCAAAGGCAACCTTGGATGCTGCAACCGTAAACACATACTCACCTGCTCCGATCTTGACAGACGTGGTCTCATAACGTGCCGGTGCCATTCTGCTCGCCGCAAAACGTCTCCAGATCAGCTGATATAAACGGAACTGATCCCTGGTCAGGGATTCCTTCACCAGAACTGGTGTCCTCGCAATATCTGTAGGACGGATCGCCTCATGAGCATCCTGTATCTTCTGTCCGTTTTTGATTGCCTTCTCTGTCTGAGAAACATAATCCAAACCATACTGCTCAGAAATATAAGTTCTTGCTGCTGCATCTGCTTCCTCTGAAATTCGAGTAGAATCTGTACGCAGATAGGAGATCAGACCTACCGTACCACTGCCTTTTACATCCACACCTTCATATAACTGCTGTGCCAGGCGCATAGTCTTCTGCGTAGAAAAATTCAGTGTCTTGGCAGCTTCCTGCTGCAGAGTACTTGTGGTAAACGGAAGGGGAGCGTTTTTGATTCTCTCGCCTTTTTTTACTTCTGTGATCTCATATTTACAGTCTTCCAGACTTTTCAGGATCTCATCCATTTCCTGACGGTTTCTGATCGGAAGTTTTTTATCTGTTCCATAGAACTTGGCTGTCAACGGTTTCTTCTCACCCTTTACCTGAAATTCACCCTCCAGGCTCCAGTATTCTTCAGGAATGAATGCATTGATCTCATCTTCTCTGTCACAGATGATACGCAGTGCCACAGACTGTACACGGCCTGCACTTAAGCCTCTTTTTACCTTGGCCCAGAGCAGCGGACTGATGGTATAACCTACCATACGATCCAGCATACGCCTTGCCTGCTGTGCATCTACCAGATTCATGTCCAGTTCCCTGGCCTGCTTGATGGACGCCTTAACTGCTGTTTTTGTTACTTCATTAAATGTGATCCTGTGCATCTTTGCAGTATCTGTCTTCAAAGCCTGCATCAGATGCCAGGAAATTGCTTCTCCCTCACGGTCAGGGTCAGTTGCAAGATAGATCTTATCTGCTTTTTTTGCTTCTTTACGAAGTTTTGCAAGAAGCTCACCCTTTCCCCGTATTGTAATATACTTCGGTTCAAAATCATTGTCCACGTCAATACCAAACTGGCTCTTGGGAAAATCCCTCACATGACCGTTGGACGCTTCTACTGTATAATTTGCCCCCAGAAATTTCTTTACTGTCTTCATTTTAGCAGGTGACTCTACTATCACCAGATTTTTGGCCATTTTACCTCTCCTAATCTCATTCTGCCTTCCTGTCCGGCTTAAAAACTCCTGCTAAATCTCCGGGCAAAAAAGCATTTATTCAAGTCTGATATAATACTGTCTCCCGGTTTCCTTCACAAGCCCCATCAAAATAAGCTGTCCCAGGATCCCGGCTGTTTTTCCCGGTGAAAAACCGGTTTTTCTGATAATATGATCCAGATTTTTTGGTCGTAAATCGAGACAACTATACACCAAATCCAAATCCGTTGCAAGTCCTAACTTGCTTTTTTCAGACAAATTTGTCTTTTTTTTCACAGATAATCCCCACTCATCCAGAAGTATTTCCGGAGAGTATGCAATTCCTGCTCCGTCGTAGATCAGCTTGTGACAGCCTCGGCTCAGCGCATCATTTACTGCTCCCGGAATGGCGTATACCATCTTCCCCTGTTCCAGTGCACAGGTAGCTGTGATCAGTGATCCGCTCTTTTCTTTTGCTTCCACCACAAGCACCAGATCTGCCAGTCCGCTGATGATCCGGTTCCTTGCCGGAAAATAATATGCCCTGCCTTTGGTACCTGGTTCATATTCGCTGATGATCCCTCCGTTTTTTTCGGGGATTCTCCGGTAAATACCTCTGCTGGATGAAGGATAACAGATGTCCACGCCATTTCCCAGCACGGCAAAGGTCGGGGTACCACCTTCCAGAGCACCCTTGTGGCCCTCAGCATCAATGCCGGCCGCCATACCGCTGATCACCTGTACCCCATGTTCGCTTAAGAATTTTCCGTAATTAAATGCCTGTATCCGTCCGTAAGGACTGCACAGCCTTGCTCCTACAATTGCAGCTGTAGGTTTGTCATCATCCGGAAATCTTCCAATATAATATAATTGTTTTGGCATACCAGGAAGTTCCTGAAGTCTTGCCGGATAAACACTACTGTCCTTCCGGGCACACCGGATCCTTGTTTGCTGTATTTCTTCCATATAAAATACCTTCCTTTTTTCTGTTTTATGACCAGTATTTCTTATCATATGCCCGGTACGTCAGAGCTTCGCAGATATGTTCTTCCTTTATCTTTTCGGAGGATTCCATATCCGCGATGGTCCTGGCCGTTTTCAGGATCTTATGATATGCTCTGGTACTGAATTGAAACTGCTCATATGCCTGCTCCAGAAGTTTGTCTGCCCCTCCCGTCATTACACAGTATTTTTCCAGTTTTCTTCCGTCAAGCTCCCCATTGAAGCAAAATTTTTCCTTTTTGTAACGTTCTCTCTGGATCTCCTGTACTGCTTCCACCCTCTTTCTTATTTGCGCAGAGGATTCCCCTGCAATTTTCTTTTTCATTTTTGAAAAACTCACTGCCGGAACTTCTGTGCAGATATCAATACGCTCCAGGAGAGGCTGGCTGATCTTTCCAAGATAATGCGTGATCTCCCCTGACGTACAACGACATCTGTTCATATCCGGGTAAAATCCGCAGGGACAGGGATTCATCGCTGCCGCCAGCATAAAACTAGCCGGAAAAATATAAGTTCCGGCAGCTCTGGACAGATGGATCTCCTTATCTTCCAGCGGCTGACGCAGGATCTCCAGGCTTTTTCTGGAAAATTCCGGCATCTCATCCAGAAAAAGAACACCTCTGTGTGCAAGAGTGATCTCCCCCGGCCCCGGTATCCTGCCGCCACCTGCCAAAGCCTGAGGGGAACTGGTATGATGCGGACTTCGAAAAGGCCTCTGCCGGATCAGCGGATCTTTTTCCGTGAGAAGTCCTGCCACACTGTATACCTTGGTGATCTCCAGGCTTTCCTCAAATGTCATCTCCGGCATAATGGTCGGCAGACGTCTTGCCAGCATGGTCTTTCCGGATCCTGGCGGTCCGATAAAAAGAATATTATGAAAACCGCTCACTGCGATCTCTGCCGCCCGCCTGGCTCCTTCCTGCCCGCAGATGTCCGCAAAATCAACCTTTGGTATTTCCGGTTTGTTTTCTGTTTTTTCTTTTTCCTGATACGCAGCTGTATAAGTGTTTGGGTCTCTCAGACATCGGATCATGGCATTCAGACTTTTTACTCCAAACACCGGCATATCCTTCACCAGATTCCCCTCCCGGATGTTTTCCTCCGGAATAACGCAAAAGCGTAAGCCCAGCTCTCTTGCGCGGATCACCCGAGGCAAAACTCCGGCAACCCCATGGATCTCTCCATTCAGACTGATCTCTCCTACGATCATAACTCCTTCCAGAAGATCCGGTTCCAGAATTCCGGCAGCCGCAAGTACTGCAGCCGCCACAGGCAGATCAAAACCGGCTCCTTCCTTTTTCATATCGGCAGGTGCAAAATTTACAGTTACTTTTTTTGGTGGCAGACAAAGCCGGTTGTTCTTAAATGCAGTCCGGACTCTTTCCTGGGCCTCTCTCACCTGGGCAGAGGGAAATCCTACCATAGCAAAAGAAGGCAGACCATCACTGACATCTGCCTCAACCTGGATCTCACGTACTTCCATTCCGTAGATCGCTGCTGATAAAACACTCGCAAACAAATACATTCCTTTCTGCGAAAAAACGGATCCCGATCTTCCATCTTTTCGTCTTTTCAGGTCAGGCGGATATTCGAAATCCGCATTGGTTAAAAACAAGGGAATTTTCAGATAGACATTTTCTGAATTTTAGAAGATAATAAATTTAGTATAGTCCATTTTGCTCCCTTTTGCAAGGGTGCATTTCGTTCTGTTTTATACTTTCAATAGAAAGAAGAGGTGAGCACAATGAAATTTCAGCGTATTCAGGATTTACGTACAGACGCGGATCTGTCCCAGAGAGAATTAAGTGAGATTCTTCATATCAGTCAGCGTTCTTATTCCCATTATGAAACGGGATCCCGTAATATTCCTATCGAAATGCTTATCCGGCTGGCAAATTATTACGACACCAGCATCGATTATCTCGTCGGCCGCACAGACCGCAAAAAAATGATCAAATAAAGAGATCCCCGGAAATGTGGAACAGTTTCGGGAATTCCTGTATCGGGATTCCCTGATTGCCAAAATCCGGGGATTCTTTATTTTATCGTGTTTTATTTTTTTTGATCATTCCGTATAATAGGTTTCTTCTTCTCCGTAGGGAATCTCATATTCTTCTGTATTCTCATCAGAAGAATCTTCACTGCTTTCGCTGTAGGATTCCTGTTCATAGGAATTTTCGTTGCTTTCATTATAGGAAGCATCTTCTTCGGAATTTTCGGATACTTCCAGGGATGGCTCCTGCCGGGTCATAATAGACTCTGTTTTCGGATAGGTCAGAGATCCCTCTCCCCGTTCATATGTTTTTACCTTCACATAAAGCTCACCACTTTTATCGAAAACAAACTCTCCTTTTGCCTTATTCCCTTCGGAATCCTTAAAACGGAACTGTGTGGCATTTCCTGCTACCTCTGCAGTCACATCTGCTTCTGCGGTCATGGAAGGATCTTTTCCATTCACTCTCTTATAGGTAAAGGAAACAGATTTCAGACTGATATCATAAATATCGATCGTTGTCAGCCCGTCTTCGCTGTACCAGATTCCCTGATAATTTTCCGGTTCAAATGCCGGAAGGATTGTCGGGACCGGTGTCAATGACGGTGTCGGTGTCGCTGTCGGAACCGGTGTTGCTGTTGCTGCCGGAGTTGCTGTCACCTCCGGAATACTGTCCAATGCAGCCAATGCGGCCTCTCTTCGTTGTTCTTTTTCCACCTTATCCCTGTGGGAAACATACAGCATCCCTCCCAGTCCTGCCAGAATAAACAGAATGATCAACAGGATCAGAACCGCTCTCAGCCGTTTTTTTCTTTTTTTGTTTTTTCTCATCTGCATCACCTCTGTTTACTATAGCATACAGGAAACTCTTCTTGTATTTCTCAATTCTGCTTATTTTTTCTCTTTGATGATACCTTTTCTGTAAGCTTCCAGAAGCTGGATCAGCTCACTGATCCTTTCCTTCAGAGCAGTTCCGGTATCGGTATCACCGACCAGTGTACGTTTGTTATTGTAGTGAACTGCCACCCTGTTGGAAACAATATCCTGCTCCTTGGCTACCGCTTCTTCCGCAGAAGTAAAAGGCTCATGAGCAGACAGGATCAGCCCGTAGGAGTTATAAACCAGTGTATAACCGGCAATCCCCGTAACCTTCTGATATGGTCTGGAAAAACCGCCGTCGATCACAAGAACTTTGCCATTGCATTTTACAGGACTCTCTCCCTCACTCTGGTGAACCGGCACATGCCCGTTGATGATGTGACCTTTTTCCGGATCCAGTTCAAATTCACGGAGCAGATCATCTACAACATTCTCATTTTCCAGAAGATGATAGTAGGCATTTTTAGTTTCTTTATGTGTTTCCTTATCTTTAATAAAATAACGTTCAAAGGTGGTCATCTTGTCTTTTCCGAACAGTGGTGAATTCGGAGCTGCCCAGATATACCACATAATATCCCTGCCTTTACGCTTTTCATCCTCATTTACAGAGAAAAACGCCCGGCGCACATAAGTCTCAAGAACATCGTACAATTCTTTTCCTTTGTAGGTTTTTCCATAAATCTGGACTTCTTTCAGACTTCCATCCTCATTAAGCGGAATACTTCCATGGAACAGAAGATTTCCATTATAAGTTTTATAAAGGCCTCCCTTGTCCAGAAGAAGCCGGACATGATTCTGCAGTTTCTCGCAGTTTCGGAACGCGGAATCCAAGCGTTCCATTACATCCTTTTCCTCTGTAGTAAGTTCATATGGCTTTTTCCAGTCAATAGTAGGAAAATATGTATCGGTCAGCGGATATTCTTTTCCGTCCGGAAGTGTGATCATTCCCTTTTTCGGATCGATCCTATGAAGCAAACAACGCTTTTCCATATGGAATTCTTTGTGCCGGCGGATCAGCTGACCCTCCAGCTTAAACTGGATAATGGCAATAGCCTTGTGCATTTTCCGTCCAAGCTCTTCTTCCAGAATACTATAGTTATTGGCATCTCCCTTCATCTCAAAAGCAGTACATGGATCATCCCTATAAGCCTCCATTGCAAAGGTTGCCAGAGGCATGAGATTGATCCCATATCCATCCTCAAGAATATCCATATTTCGGTAACGGATGCTGTTCCGGATCACCGTTGCAATGCAGGCTTTCTGTCCTGTAGCAGCTCCCATCCAGACCACATCATGATTTCCCCACTGGATATCCAGCGAATGATATTTCATCAAACGATCCATGATGAAATGCGGGCCCGGACCTCTGTCATAAATATCTCCCAGCACATGAAGATGATCCACAACAAGACGCTGGATCAGTTCTGCCAAGGCAATGATAAAATTCTCTGCCCGGCCGATCTCAATGATCGTATTGACGATGGCATCGTAATATGCTTCTTTGTCCAGAACTTCCGCTTTCTCTGTGATCAGCTCCTCGATCACATATGCATAGTCTGCAGGAAGTGCCTTACGGACCTTGGAACGGGTATATTTGGATGCCGTTGTCTTGCATACTTCGATCAGACGATAAAGTGTGATCTTGTACCAGTTCTCCATGTCTTCTTCCTGTTTTTTTACAACCTCCATCTTTTCCTTCGGATAATAGATCAGTGTGGCAAGAGAACGTTTGTCGCTGTTGCTTAAGGTATGTCCGAATACATCATCGATCTTTTTTCGTACAGCCCCTGATCCATTCCGAAGAACATGGGAAAACGCATCGTATTCTCCATGAATGTCCGACATGAAATGCTCGGTACCTTTCGGAAGGTTTAATATAGACTGCAGATTGATGATTTCTGTTGAAGCCTTTGCTATAGTAGGATACAGCTCCGCAAGTCGCTGCAGGTATCTTAATTCTTCTTTTTTCATAGTATCTGGTATCCTCCTGGGAGTTCTCACTGCCAGATCAGCCTTCAGGATAAACGGCAGTATTTTTTATTTATTGTAAGCCCTTCCGGTATCATATATCAACCCGTAAAATCAAACAGTGACATCTGATTGGACTGCGGGATATCTCCGAAAAGATCCATATCATCCATCAGATCGATAACGGTCTTGCTGACCTTGGTACGATCACGGAAATCATCCTTGGAAAGGAATCTGCCTTTTGCGGCAGCATCCACAACTGCCTCTGCTGCCTTATCTCCAAGACCCTCTATGGTATCCAGAGCAGGCATCAGTTTATCTCCGATGATCTGGAACCGGTGTGCCTTTGCCTTATAAAGATCGATCGGCACAAAATCAAAACCTCTGGCGTACATTTCCTGTACGATCCTCATATCCTTCAGTGTATCCTGTTCCTTCTTGGATGCCTCATCACCTTTTTTCCGGATCTCCGCCATATAATATTCCAGACGTTCTTTTCCCATGCACATCAGTTCATAGGAAAAGGAAGTGGCACGGATACTGAAAAATGCTGCATAATAAGCCAGTGGATGAAACACTTTATACCAGGCGATACGATACGCCATCATAACATAGGCTGCCGCATGGGCTTTCGGGAACATGTACTTGATCAGCTTACAGGACCAGATATACCAGTCCGGAACATCATGCTCTTTCATAGTCTGGATCCATTCCTCACGAAGACCCTTTCCCTTACGGACACTCTCCATGATGGTAAACGCCAGACCACTTTCCACTCCTTTTCCGATGAGATAGATCATAATATCATCTCGCGTACAGATTGCTGTGGAAATGGTAGCTGTACCATTCTGGATCAATACCTGGGCATTTCCAAGCCATACATCCGTGCCGTGGGAAAGTCCAGCAATACGTACCAGGTCGGAAAAATATTTCGGCTTGGTATCGATCAACATCTGCATGGCAAAGTCTGTACCAAACTCCGGGATCCCGAGGCATCCCAGCCTGCAGCCGCCGATATCCTCCGGGCTGATCCCCAGAGCCTGCGTTCCCGCAAACAGGGACATGACATCTCTCTGGTCCAGCGGAACTGTTCTTGCACTGATGCCGGTCAGATCCTCCAGCATACGAATCATGGTCGGATCATCGTGTCCAAGTATATCAAGCTTCAGAAGATTTCCGTCAATGGAATGGTAATCAAAATGTGTGGTGATGATATCACTGTTCACATCATTGGCCGGGTGCTGCACAGGTGTAAATTTCTCAATCTCCTCACCCATAGGCAGTACGATGATACCTCCCGGATGCTGGCCAGTGGTACGGCGGACACCGGTACAGCCCTTCACGATACGGTTGATCTCACAGTAACGCTTGTGCTGCCCCCGTTCCTCATAATAGTTCTTCACATAACCAAATGCGGTTTTTTCCGCAAGGGTACCAATGGTTCCCGCCTTAAAGGTCTGCCCTTTTCCGAAGATAACCTCTGTATACCGGTGGGCATTGGCCTGATATTCACCGGAAAAGTTCAGGTCGATATCCGGCTCCTTATCACCTTTAAAACCAAGGAATGTCTCAAAAGGAATATCAAAACCTTCCTTGTTCATCCTGGCACCGCATTTCGGACAGATCTTATCCGGCATATCACATCCTGCCATACCCGCGTATTTTTTCACCTCAGGGGAATCAAAATCACTGTATTTACAGTCCGGATTCGGACAAAGATAATGAGGCGGCAGAGGGTTTACCTCCGTGATACCGGACATGGTCGCTGCCAGAGAAGAACCTACAGAACCACGGGATCCAACCAGATAGCCGTCCTCATTGGACTTCCACACAAGCTTCTGTGCAATGATATACATTACCGCATAACCATTGGAGATAATAGAATTCAGCTCCCTGTCCAGACGGTCCTCCACGATCTTCGGCAACGGATCTCCGTACATTTCGTGGGCCTTCGTGAAACAGATATTCTTAAGATCCTGCTCGGAGTTCTCAATGACCGGTGGAAATTTATCCGGATGGATCGGTGATATCTTCTCGATCATATCCGCGATCTTATTGGTATTGGTGATCACCACCTCTTCCGCCTTTTCACTTCCCAGATAGGAAAATTCCTCCAGCATTTCCTCCGTTGTACGAAGATAAAGCGGGGCCTGGTTATCTGCATCAGAAAATCCGTTTCCTGCCATGATGATCCGTCGGTAAACCTCGTCCTGAGGATCCATAAAATGCACATCACAGGTGGCAACCACCGGTTTTTTGAACTGTTCTCCAAGTTTTACGATCTTCCGGTTTATCTCTTTTAAGTCTTCCTCAGAATTGATCATATCATGTTTTTCATCCGCAAGCATAAACGCATTGTTCCCAAGAGGCTGGATTTCCAGATAGTCATAAAAATTTACCAGTCTGGCGATCTCCTGATCCGGTGCATTGCGAAGAAGTGCCTGATAAAGCTCTCCTGCCTCGCAGGCACTTCCCACCAGAAGGCCTTCCCTGTATTTTTCCAGCACGCTTTTGGGAACCCTTGGTCTTCTGTGATAGTACTTTAAATGGGACTGGCTTACCAGCTTGTACAGATTGATCCTTCCGGTCTCATTTCTTGCAAAAACAATAGCATGGTATGTGGGCAGCTTTCGGATGGTATCCGGTGAAACCGCACCCTGCCTGTTCATCTCATCCACATCAAAAATATCTCTTTCTTCCAGCATCTTTACAAACCGCACAAAAATCTCTGCGGTACATGCCGCATCATCCACAGCTCTGTGGTGATGATCAAGAGAAACACCTACTGCCTTGGCTACCGTATCCAGTTTAAAACGGTTCAGGGCAGGAAGAAGGAATCTAGCCATACCAACGGTATCCACATAAGTAAAATCATCCGAAATCCCCTGCCGTTTACAGTTTTCAATAATAAAGCTCATATCAAAGTCCGCATTATGGGCCACCATCACGCAGCCCTCACAGAATTCCAGGAATTTCGGCAGTACTTCCTCTATCACAGGTGCATCCAGGACCATGGAATCATTGATGCTTGTCAGCTGCTCAATACGGAACGGAATGGGCACTTCCGGGTTTACAAAGGTGGAAAAACGATCTGTGATCTGTCCTTTTTCCACTTTTACCGCGCCAATCTCAATGATCCTGCAGGTTAGTGCTGAGAATCCCGTAGTCTCAATATCAAAAACAACAAAATCTCCATCCAGACGCTGCCCTTTGGAATTGGTGACCATACCCTTCAGATCGTCTACCAGATACGCTTCCATTCCATAGAGCACCTTAAAATCAGACTCCTTTGGAACACAACCGCCCCAGGCATCAAAGCAGTGATTTGCCTCCGGGAAGGACTGCACCACGCCATGATCCGTGATAGCGATAGCCTTATGTCCCCACTCATAGGCACGTTTTACCAATGCCTTTGCATCGCTGACACCATCCATATCGCTCATCTTGGTGTGACAGTGAAGCTCCACACGCTTCTGAGGACTGGTATCCATTCTTGTGCTGGTAAAATTGGCGATTTTCTTGATACCTGTAATATTTCCAATAGTAAGCTCACTGTCAAAACGGTCAATGGTGGTAACTCCCTTCAGCTTCAGGAATGCGCCTTTTTTTACACTTTCCGTCACTTCCGGAACCTGCTCGTTACGCAGAAACATCTTCACAACAATACTGTCCGTAAAATCGGTCACAGGGAAGATCAGGATCGTTTTCTCATTTCGGATCTCACGAGCTTCCACATCCATAACCTGACATCGGATGATAACCTCACCCATCTCACCGGTAATGCTCTCCAGCGGAATCGTTTCTCCATCAAAATCTCTGCCGTAAACCACATCCGGATTGCTGTCCCTGCGGAATCCGAAGCTGCCGCGGAAATCTCCCTTCTGAACCTTCTGCTGTTTTTTGTCAACGGATTTCTTCTCGTTTGTCTTTTCGCCCCTCTTATCTCCAGAGGTTTTCTTTGTCTCTTCCCTGGCTGTATCCTCCTGCTTCGGTTCGCTTTCCTGATCCCCGCTGAGTTTGGCATGCTTCAGGACATTTTCCACTTCCTGTTTGATCTGAAGTGCAGCATTTTTCCGGTATTTACTCTCTTTCACTTCCACAAAATCCAGTTCCACTTTCAGATCCATACCGCAGCGTTCACAGAAAACCTTATGAAAATATTCAACAAGTATTTCGCTTTTCTGTCTGGAAATAACCGTATCCGGAAGCTCCATACGCAAGGTATCTTTTCCTGTAAAAATGATTTTTGATCTTCGGAACAGATTGTACTCCAGCATGTTATAGTTGCGCAGCTCCATCTCCATACTGGAGCGGTAGCTTTCCAGAAAGTTCTCCGGTGTATACTGCTCGGAAAGATGAAATTTTTCCACAACTGTTACAGTCATGGGAATCCCCGGAAAGCACTGCCGTTCGATCTCATCCTCCAGCGCAAAAATATTCTTTTTGTGTATCCAGCGGCTGCTTTCGATATAAACCCTCAGATGAGTTCTTCCGGGGTTCATGGAAACCTTTGTCACAAATACCATGTCCAGAAGTTCTTCCAGCTCTTTCTTCACTTTAAGATGCGGAAATACATCAAAAAAATCTTTCTCCATTATGACTCCTGCTCATTCCAGGTAAGAAGTTCCTGACGAAGTGTATCCAGAAGATCCGTTTCCGGTACTTTTTTTACAACCTCTCCATGCCGAATCAGAAGACCAACACCATCGCCTCCTGCAATTCCGAGATCTGCTTCCTTCGCCTCTCCCGGTCCATTTACCACACAGCCCATAACCGCAACCTTAATATCAAGAGGAATATCCTGTACCATGGTCTCTACCTGGTTTGCAAGGCCGATCAGATCGATTTTTGTTCTTCCGCAGGTCGGACAAGAAACAACCTCCACGCCTCCTTTGCGAAGTCCCAGCGTTTTCAGGATCCTTTTGGCTGATTTCACTTCTTCCAGCGGCGCGCCTGTCAGAGAAACACGGATGGTATCTCCGATTCCCTGATACAGGATGATCCCAAGTCCGATAGCTGATTTGATATTTCCCGAATACAGAGTTCCTGCTTCTGTAATTCCCACATGAAGAGGATACTGTGTTTTTTCTGCGATCAGTTCATGGGCTCTGGCGCACATGAGAACATCAGAAGATTTGATGCTGATCACAAGATTGTCATATCCCATCTCTTCAATGATGTGCACCTTATCAAGAGCACTCTCCACAAGTCCTTCGGCTGTAACACCGTGATATTTTTCTACCAGTTCTTTTTCAAGGGAACCGCTGTTTACTCCTACACGAATAGGGATATTCCGTTCCTTTGCTGTATCCACAACTGCCTGGATCCTCTCTTTGGAACCGATATTTCCCGGATTGATACGGATCTTGTCCGCACCGTTCTCCATGGCTGCAATGGCAAGGCGATAATCAAAATGGATGTCCGCAACCAGCGGAATATGGATCTGTTTTTTGATCTGGGATAAAGCCTTCGCAGCTTCCATAGTAGGAACTGCGCAGCGGATAATATCACAGCCTGCTTTTTCCAGTGAAAGGATCTGCGCAACCGTTGCTTCTACATCTTCAGTTTTCGTATTGGTCATGGACTGGATAAGGATCGGATTTCCTCCTCCGATAACACGATTTCCAATTTTTATTACTTTTGTATGATCTCTGTACATAAAAATCTCCTTTATGAATCCTGAAAGGCAGGTGTCTTCAAACGCCCTGCCTTTCCTTTCCGAACTATCTTTTTACTCTTACTCCTAACGTCGGATCTCCAGCAGCTTTGTTTTCAGTTCGTTTTCCATACGTCTCATATCTGCCTCTGCTGCCTGACGTTTTTCACGGCCTTCCTGCTGGATCTTCATCACATCATCCAGTGTCTGGATCAGTTCCTGATTGGTTTTTTTCAGAGTTTCAATATCTACAATACCACGCTGGGATTCCTTTGCAGTTTCCACAGATGCCAGGTGAAGCGTTTCCGCATTTTTCTTCAGAAGTTCATTGGTAAAATCCGTAACCTGCCGTTGTGCCTGTGCGGCTTCTGTGGAGTGCGCGATCCCTAGAGCCAGCACCATCTGGCTTTTCCAGAGAGGAATGGTATTTACAATGGTTGTCTGGATCTTCTCGATCATCGTCGTATCATTGTTCTGGATCATGCGGATCTGCGGTGCAGTCTGCATAGAAATGGTTCTGGTAAGCTCCAGATCATGAAGCTTTTTCTCAAAGCGGTCACATTTGCTTTCCAGATCATTGGCAGCCTGTGCATCTTCCGGAAGTCCGCTTGCCGCTGCCTTCTGATGCAATTCGTTGAGCTTGCCTCCTCTGACTTCCCTAAGCTTCTTTTTACCTGCAAGAATGTACATGGAAAGTTCTTTAAAGTATGCAAGGTTCTGCTCATACATTTTATCCAGCACGGCAGAATCTTTCATCAGACGCATCTGGTGCTGCTCCAGAGCTTCCGTGATCTTCGTCACATTTCCCTCGGCCTTTGTGTAACGGTTTTTCAGAGTTTCCACCTTCGCTGTCTGTTTTTTGAAAAAGCCGAAAAATCCCTTTTCCTCTGTGGCATCAAAATCCTTCAATTCTCCTACCACATTTGCAAGAAGCTCTCCTGCCTCCCCAAGATCCTGTGTCTTCACATTTACCAGCGCTGCATCAGAAAAATCTGCCATCTTCTTCTGAGTGCCGGCTCCGTACTGCAGGATCTGGTTTGTATTTTCAATATCGATCTTTGCTGCAAAATCTTCTACGATTTTCTGTTCCTGGGGAGATAACACCGGTTCCTCTACTGCAGGCTCCTGGGGTTTCTCCGATTCTTTTTTTGCAATTTCTTCTTTTTCTTCCGTGAGATCCGGTTCCAAAGTCAGCACCGGTGCTTCTACCTCAAATTCTTTAAATTCTTCTCCCATAAGCATTCTCCTTGATCAGCTGTACCTTCCGGCAGATGTCTGTATTCCAGCTTCTGATCTGCTCGTTGTACTTATTTCATTTCCGCATTCTGTTTCATTTTTTCGAAATCATCCTCTGTCAGTCCCTCCTGTGCCAGAACCGTATGCAGCACAGAAATATCGGTGGATACATCCCATGCGGTATCCCGGAATATGGAATCCAGAAGTTTCTCAAAAGCAATATTCAGTGTATCAATGGTTTCTTCAATTTCTTTCTTGGAAGCCGTGATATTCTCGCCCTGTACAGGCTGTCCATCCATATCCTCATAAGCATCCAGAAGCTTCACAGTCATGGGCAGATAGTAATCCATCATTTTCTTAAGATCCGGAATCACCTCCGGATGCTCTCCTGCACGCTCAAAAATTTTCTGAACGATCATTTCCATCCTGGAAATCTTTGCGGAAATTTCTTCCCCGGGAATGGCGTCATTGCTCTCACGGATCTTTACCAGAAATTCATTTCCTTTTCTCAGGACTTCCTGGGCTTCCGGACTCATATTCTCCTCCAGCTGAACCTTAGGATCTGCTTCCTGTTTACGAAGCTCCAGCTGCTTCTGTGTTTCCAGATACTGCTGATAGGTCTCATTACTGGTGATCAGACAGGTTCCCTGCTCATCCACATGGCCTTCCAGAAACCAGCCCTTCTGGATCATTCTGCTGATATCTTTTTTTACAAATTTCTCGTTCTTTCCTGCTGCCTGGGCAAGCTTCTGAAAATTACAGTAGGTGTGGTCTCCCAGCGCACGGATATATTTCTGGAAACGTCCCAGTCTTCCGAGACGGCTTGTTCCTGCTCCCAAAAGAGCACCGCCACCTGCTGCGCCTGCACACATCACTCCAAGCACACCTGCTGCAAGTGCACCGCTGTGTCCAATGCCCATCCAGATCAAAAGCACCATGGCTCCAAGCCCCATGCCACTTAAAAGTATCCCACCGGAAACTGCCATCATCATGCCTTTGAGATTCTCACCGGTAGTCTTTCCGTAGAGCAGTTCCGACTGTTTCCTTGCAGCCTGCTGCTTTGCTTTTCTGCTTCTTCCGTAATAAGGGCTTTGGTATGTATAGCTTTTCTTACGGAATTCCGGATCAGCACCCGGATCAAACACGGAATTCAGCGCATTTTTCAGCGCTTCGCTTCCGGACTCAATGGCCTTATTTACTGTCTGGTTGATCGTATGGCTTAATTCGTGATAGCTGTTTGAATTCACTGCATTATCTACAATATCCTGCATCTTTTTTCCAAGGTCTTCAAATTCGTGATTGTCCATTTTTCCCTCCAGTCCATAGATAATTTTTATTATATCGAAATCATATTAAAATTACAAGCAAATGAAAAAAAGGAACAAAAAACTATTGAAGTCATCACGTAAAAGTTTTACAATGGTAAAAAGTAAAAATTGTAAACGGAGGAATCGTTATGGAAAAAAAGAACATCGACTGGTCCAGCATCGGATTCGCTTACATGCCAACCGACTACAGATACGTGTCTAATTTTAAAGATGGAAAATGGGATGAGGGTACTTTAAGCACAGACCCTAATATCGTACTCAACGAGTGTGCTGGTGTGCTTCAGTATTCTCAGAGTGTATTCGAGGGTCTGAAGGCATACACAACAGAAGACGGACATATCGTTACTTTCCGTCCTGACCTGAACGCAGAGCGTATGGCTGCATCTGCAGCAAGACTTGAAATGCCGGTATTCCCGAAGGAAAGATTTATCGACGCTGTTGAGCAGGTTGTTAAGGCAAATGCTGCATGGGTTCCGCCATATGGTTCCGGCGCAACACTTTATCTTCGCCCGTACATGTTTGGTTCCAACGCCGTGATCGGTGTTAAACCGGCTGACGAATATCAGTTCCGTATCCTTACAACACCGGTTGGTCCGTACTTTAAAGGCGGCGCCAAACCGATCACGATCCGTGTCAGCGACTATGACCGTGCCGCACCTTGCGGAACCGGTAACATCAAGGCTGGCCTGAACTACGCAATGAGCCTTCATGCTATCGTAGATGCTCACAAACAGGGCTTTGATGAGAACATGTACCTTGATCCCAAGACTCGTACAAAAGTTGAGGAGACAGGCGGAGCAAACTTCATCTTCGTTACTAAAGACGGCAAGGTTGTAACACCGAAGTCTGACAGCATCCTTCCTTCCATCACACGTCGTTCTCTGATCTACGTTGCAAAGGAGTACCTTGGACTGGAAGCTGAAGAGCGTGAGGTCTACTTCGATGAGGTTAAAGATTTTGCAGAGTGTGGTCTTTGCGGTACTGCTGCAGTTATCTCTCCTGTCGGAAAGATCAATGATCACGGCAAGGAAATCTGCTTCCCAAGCGGAATGGAGAAGATGGGACCGGTTATCCAGAAGCTGTACGACACACTGACCGGTATCCAGATGGGACGCATCGAAGCACCGAAGGGATGGATCCACGTAATCGAGTAATTACCGGATTTTCGTCATTATACATAACATTAAGTACAAAAAACAGACCGCCGTATTTTTTTCGGTGGTCTGTTTTTTTATTATTTCTTCATTGTTTTTCTGTACAAAGCGGGCATTCTCATTCTGCTTTATGATCTGTGCTCACATTACCTATCTTTTCTCTCGTATTTTACAAACGCATATTCCAGATCAAAGTATGTCTGTTCTTCACTCTCCGCTGTGATCTCCCAGTCCGGGTCCTCATCCAGGTTTGGAAAATACGCATCCGCTTCATATGCAAAATCGATTTTTGTCACATGAGCTGTATCACAGTACGGGAGCATCTGTTTGTAAATACTGTCTCCGCCGATACAGTACACATCCTCTGCCGGATATTTCTCCACTTCCTTCAGTGCTTCCTCGATGCTGTGAACGATCACCGCACCTTTTACCTGATAATCCCTGTTGCCGGTGATCACAATGTTGGTTCTGTTTTTCAGAGGAAGTCCGTTTGGAAAAGACTCCAGTGTTTTTCTTCCCATAACAACCACTTTTCCTGTAGTTTCCTCACGGAACATCTTCATATCTGCCGGAATACTTACCAGAAGTTCATTATTTCTTCCGATTCCCCAGTTTTTATCTGCTGCAACAATAATATTCATTCTTTCTTCCTTTCTTTATGCAATTATACTGCAATGGGAATATTTTTGATCTGTGGCCATGTCTCATAATTCTCCACGATCAGATCATCGGTGGTGAATTTATAAAAATCCTTTATCTCCGGATTCAGTTTTACTGTCGGTGCAGGATACGGTTTTCTGGAGATCAGTTCTTTAATTACCGGAATATGGCGATCATAAATATGGCAGTCTGCGATCACATGAACAAGCTCTCCGGCTTCCATATCGCAGGCCTGTGCGATCATCATGAGAAGAAGAGAATACTGACACACATTCCAGTTGTTTGCAGCCAGGATATCCTGCGATCTCTGGTTCAGCACCGCATTAAGGACCAGCTTGTCTTTTCCGGGTTCCTTGGTTACATTGAAAGTCATGGAATAGGCACATGGGTAAAGATTCATCTCGTGGAGATCCTGATGTACATAAATATTGGTCATGATCCTTCTGCTGTACGGATTGTTCTTAAGATCAAAAAGAACTCTGTCTACCTGATCCATCATTCCCTCTTTATACTGATGCTTCACACCTAACTGATAGCCGTAGGCTTTTCCGATGGAGCCCTTCTCATCTGCCCAGCTGTCCCAGATGTGACTGTGAAGATCATGGATATTATTGGATTTCTGCTGCCAGATCCATAGAATCTCATCCATCGCACTCTTTAACGCTGTTTTTCTTAAAGTCAGTGCCGGAAACTCCTTCCGGAGATCATAACGGTTCACAACACCAAATCTCTTGATGGTATAAGCCGGAGTTCCATCCTCCCACACAGGACGTACCTTCTCACCTTCTGTGCTGGTTCCGTTTTCTATGACATCTTTGCACATGTCAATGAATATATTATCTGCAAGACTCATTTGTTGATTTCCTCCTGTAATTTTCTTCTATTCGATCCCGGGCTGCTTTTTTCTTAAAAATGCCCCTGAAATTTATTTTATATTCTAACACATTTCAGTCCTTACTGTCCACTTCCCCTTTAACCTCCTATCCCATTTAACCTTCTCTCCCTGTTTTTCCTTTTCCCTGTTCTTTTTCTGTATTTTTCTGGACTTTTCCATGCGGGAGTGCTATATTAAGAGCCATGAAAATACTGATTACCTTATTAAAACCTTTTTCTTTTGCACCTGCGATCCTGATGATGTGCGTGATCTACTCTTTTTCCGCACAGACCGGAGATGTTTCCGGTGCCCTGAGCTATAAGATCAGCTACCAGATCGTAGAAACCAAAAACGAAATATTAGCTTCCGGCAAAAGCCTGGAACAGCTTTCCCAGGAAGCTGCAGATATCGAATTTTATGTCCGTAAGGCTGCTCACATGACAGAATACTGCCTGTTGGCCATATCTATTTCCTTCCCCCTCTATGTATACGGAGTTCGGGGAATCTGGCTGATGCTCCTTGCCGGATTTGTATGTGTGGGATTTGCTGGACTGGATGAATACCATCAGTCTTTTGTAGAGGCCCGCGGACCTTCCGTAAGGGATGTAGGGATCGACAGTTGCGGAGCAATGATCGGAATTTTGCTGGTACAGGCATTCTGCTGGTCTACCTTACATACCCCCAACAGAAAAAAATCTCGAAAAAAACGCAGAAACGCGCAAAGACGCAGATAACTGTTTTGCGATCTGCCTGATCTAAAAAACGGAACATAGATAAGGATTTTTTTGCCTTATGATGTTCCGTTTTTGCTATTACTAATCGTCATATCTCAGCAGGCATTTTACTCTCACCTGCATCCAGTTTTATTTTTCATCTTTCTCCTCCGGTGCGTCATCCAGATTTTCCGCAAGATGCGCCCGCTCCGCAATTGACATTTTTTTCTTTGCCACGGTTTCCGGATTTTGAGAAGCTTCCTCTGCCGCTTTTTTCGCAGCAGCTTCTTCCAGCTCATGTTTCTGTGCGCCAGCCTTTGCAAGATTACGGATCGCCATGATCAGAAGCACTGCTCCGATCACAACAAAAATACCTCCCGCTGCCAGAAATACCACACCGGAGTCTTCTGCTCCGCTTATGACACTGGCGCAGAGACGATATCCTGTATACACAAGATAGCCTCCTGCAAAGATCCACAGAAGACTGCTTCTTGTGGAAGAATTTCCCTGTCCGGAATTCTTTTCCTCAGCAGTTTCCTGCTGCAGCTCTTCCTTATTTTCTCTTTTCTGTTCTTCCATGATGTATTTCTGTCCTTTCTGATATCCTTATATTTCTCTATTTGTCAGATATCTTTTCCCTGTCAGCTTCTGTTTTTTCCTTCTCTTCCGTTTCTTCTTTTACAAGTCTTCCATAAAGCTTTGTCATTTTATAAATCTTCTGAATAATTGTTTCATTGAGCTGGCCTTTTTTCATACGCCACTTCCAGTTGTCACCAAGAGTTGACGGTTCATTGATCCTTGCCTCATTTCCAAGGCAGAGATAATCCTGTACCGGGATCACACAGCGATCTGCAACACTGGACATCGCCGCACGTATCATGCTCCACACTGCCGCAGTCTCATGCTTGCCCTCACAGCCAATATAGGCCCTGGCAAAATTTCGATCATGCTGGCTCAGATTGCGGAACCATCCTCTTGTTGTCTCATTGTCATGAGTACCTGTGTAAACAATGCAATTCCTTTCATATCTGTGCGTCAGATACGGACTGTCCTCATTCTCGTCAAAAGCAAACTGCAATACCTTCATTCCCGGGAATCCGGATTCTTCCACCATCTCGATCACACTGTCTGTAAGGAGACCAAGATCCTCTGCGATCACATCCAGCTTTCCAAGATTCTTTTCAAGCGCACGGAACAGATCCATTCCCGGTCCCTTTTCCCAGTGACCGAACTCCGCAGTTTTATCTCCGTACGGAATGGAATAATACTCATCAAAGCCTCTGAAATGGTCGATCCTTACCACATCATAAAGCTTCATACAATTTGCCATTCGGCGTATCCACCATGCATAGCCTGTTTTCTTGTGATATTCCCAGTCATAAAGCGGATTTCCCCAGAGCTGCCCTGTGGCGGAAAAAGCATCCGGCGGGCATCCGGCAACGCCGATCGGAATATTTTCCTTATCAAACTGGAACAATTCCGGCTGTGCCCAGGCATCCGCACTGTCAAACGCAACGTAGATCGGGATGTCTCCGATCATCTCCACTCCCTTAGCATTTGCATAAGCTTTCAGTGCTGTCCACTGTTTAAAAAAGCAGAACTGCTGGAAGCAGTAAAATCCCACTTCTTTTGCAAGCTTCTCTCTTTCTTCAGCCAATGTAGCTTTTTCTCTGTTTTTGAGTTCCGTAGGCCATTCGATCCAGCTGATCCCATTCAGGCTGTCCTTGATTGCCATATACAGGCTGTAATCTTCCAGCCAGGCAGCATTTTCTTTTACAAACTTCCGGTACTCCTGATCTGTCTCACAGTCATAATTTTCAAAGGCTTTTCTCAAAAGCCGAAATCTGGAATTATAAATCTTCTCATAATCCACATAGCTCTCGTTTGTACCCCAGTCACAGTCCTCGCAATCACTTTTATCCAGATATCCCTCTTTTACAAAAGCCTCCAGATCAATAAAATACGGATTTCCCGCAAAGGTAGAAAAAGACTGGTATGGTGAATCTCCATATCCGGTAGGTCCGAGAGGAAGAATCTGCCAGTATTTCTGTCCTGCTCTTGCCAGCTGGTCTACAAACTCATATGCTTCCTCAGAAAAGCATCCGATCCCATATTTCGATGGCAGACTGGACACTGGAAGTAAAATCCCACTTGCTCTCATAATTTACGAATCCTCCTGTTTTCTCAGTAGTTGCGCCCTCTCACAGATGTCTGCAGGAGCACTCAGATTTTTATTATATCACTCTGTCACAGAGCGTTCAAAGTCCTTTTTTGCAGATATATGTAAATATATCATGATAAACCTTTTCCCTGTCTTTCTCATTCAGGATCTCGTGGCGCATTCCCGGATATAATTTTCCCCGGACATCCCGGTATCCTGCACAACGCATGGCACGGACAGACTTCGCAAACTGTCTCACATTTCCCATGCAGGGATCCTCCGCCCCACTGATAAACAGCACCGGCATTTCCGGCTTTGTACACTTCCAGTGCTTCACATCATAGGCTCTTTTCATCAGGTCAAAAAGTGCCAGATATGCATCATCCGTAAAGGTAAATCCACAGTATTCTGAATCCGAATAATCCTGTACAACCTGCGGATCAGAGCAAATCCAGGAAAAACGGTTTTTTTCTTTTTTAAAGTGCATTGCATAGCTTCCAAAAGACATCATCTCGATCAGACCCGCACTGTGTTTAGACCCGAAAACAGTCTTTCCCACTTTTGCCAGAGCTACTCCGACCGGACGAAATACATTATAGCTAGGTGAGCCGCAGACGATCAGCATATCCATACAACTGTCATGATGCGCTGCATAGGCACGAACTGCCAGAGAGCCCATGCTGTGTCCGAAAAGGATCAGCGGGATACCTGGGAAATGATCCTTGATCAAGCAGTTCACCGTATGGATATCCTGCAGCATGGCATCCGCCCCACCACCGTACATATACCCAAGATCCTCTTTACTGCGTACGCTTTTCCCATGGCCACGGTGATCATGGATCACACTTATATATTTTCGCTCTGCCATATATTCCATAAAAGGAATGTAGCGTTCCTTGTACTCACTCATTCCGTGAACGATCTGTATGATCCCACGGTATTTCTCATTACGTTCCAACTCCGGCACTACTGCCAGGCAGGAAATTTCCAATCCGTCTGCTTTTGAAGGAAATGAATACTGAATTGTCCGTAACATATATTTCACCTCACCTTTTCTGCTGCATAAAGCGGGCATTCGCATTCCGCTTTGTCACCTGTACTCAACCACTTTTTCTGTGTCTTCCAGTATATCATAACACAGGGGGTTTCTCAAACAGTAAACCTATGATATAATCGTTACGGTAACACAGGGTGATGCTGTTTACCCGCAAATGCAAACAGATATCCTCTGACTTACCCACCCGAAAACCAGAATGACTTATTGTAAGGAGGAATAATGAATACAGAAGACAATAATGATTTTTATGACGATGAGCTCTCCAGATCATTGATCTCCAATGATTTTGAAGGCGACACTCCCCACAGAAAGAAAAAAAGCAAAAAGCCTCTCGTGATCTGTCTGATCATCCTTCTGATCGCTGCCGCAGCCGGCGGAACCGCCTGGTATATGATGCAGCGCCATAAACCGGTAGAAGCCACAGAAAAATTTCTCACAGGCATGCAGAACATGGATTTTACCACAATGGAGAACCTTCTCCAGAGTCATGATCTCAGTGCTCTGGATGATGCAGATATCCGTGATTCTGCTTACACAGATTTCTTCACTACCGTCAACAAAAAAATGACCTACAAGATCACCAAAAACAAATTTGACATCCAGAACGGAACTGCCAAGATAACGGTTCACATGAAATATATTGACGGAACCAATATCTATGCAGCAACTATTCAGGAATACACCCGTAAGGTTGCTGTCGCAGCCTATGCCGGAAAGGAAATGACACAGGATGATATCCAGGAAATGCTCGCTGCACTTCTTGCCGAAAATGCTTCCACAGCTGATGAGAAATACAATGAGATCGATATTACCTATCCTCTGATCAAAATCGGCAGCGACTGGAAGATCGTTTCTCTGGATGACACCACAGTCAAGGTTATGTGCGCAAACTTCAAAAGCGTAAAAGACGAAATATCATCCCAGCTTACGGATGACAGCACAGATAGCAGTTCTGCCGCTGCAGAGGATTCTTCCACCCCAGGCAGCACGGCCTCTGCTGAGGGCACAAGTGCATCCATTGATATTACAACTGACAAATTCTCCGTCCGTTTCAAACAGTTTGCGATTTCCAAGGACTACGGCGGAAATCCCTGTCTGATGATCTACTACGACTATACAAACTCCGGCGATTCCCAGTCCAGTGCATTTGTAGACTTCACCCTGCAGGCTTCCCAGAACGGAGAAGTTCTAGAAGGAACTTATCCGGAAGCCAGCGATGATGCTGTAGATAACTACATGAGCACCATTGATCCCGGAAAAACCGTCACTGTATGCCAGGTATTTCTTCTGAAGGATACTACCAATGATGTAACGCTTCAGGGCAAAGAAACTCTGAATGTAAGCGGCGGACAGACAACCTCTCAGATTCTGAAGCTGAAGTAAGATATCGGAATCGCCTGGCGGATATTTACGATCCAAATTCGATAAACCGGAAATTTACATTTTATCTTGCATATGAAAGGAAAACGGAAATTTCTCCTTCATGATTTTTTCATGGCTGGCAGAAATTTCCGTTTTTCTTTTTCTCATTCCTGTGTATATTTTTTTGATTCCATGAAAAACTATTTCCTGTATAACGAAAGGATGGTGACTTATGTCAAATAAATATCTGCAGTACTTCACCCTGACCATTGCTGTGGTCGGTGCCATAAACTGGGGTCTGATCGGCTTCTTTAATTTTAATCTGGTAGCATTCCTGTTCGGAAGCATGAGCTGGCTCTCCCGGATCATCTACGGACTTGTAGGCTTATGCGGGCTTTATCTTCTGACCTTCTATACTCTGATCGATCAGGGTGAAACAACTGAATAAGCTACGCAGTAACACATAACGCGAAAAATCCTCTGCTGCATAAAAATAAAGCAGAGGATTTTTTCGCAACAAAAAAGAACTCTGATCATCCTCAGAGTTCCGAAGAGCGATAGACGGGGCTCGAACCCGCGGTCTCGACCTTGGCAAGGTCGCGCGTTACCAACTACGCCACTATCGCACAAGCGGGTGATGGGAATCGAACCCACGTATCCAGCTTGGAAGGCTGGTGTTCTACCATTGAACTACACCCGCA